>SAMEA104315432__coassemble_75_pt1 | contig 67697 bp, 70 predicted proteins | sample SAMEA104315432__metabat2_low_PE_017 | metagenome-assembled genome bin SAMEA104315432 (sample SAMEA104315432) | gut metagenome | biome: Monkey gut; feature: monkey-associated habitat; material: faeces | place: China | collected 2013
ACATAAGTGTCTTTCGCTCTCTTTTTTTGTTGGGAGGGTTTGAATGGTTCAATTAAATAAGGACAATAAAACAGATGTATCTTTGTTAGAAATACAAAGACCATTATCTAGTGAATTGATTAAAGATTATAATCATAAGGAAGCTATGAAGGATATTCATGATATATTTTTACAATTGGAAGATAATTATTTTTATCAAGTAGCATATCAGGAATTTTTGAAATATTCTATTGATGAAAATTTAGAATTTAAGATAGTAGAAGATCCAAATTTAGTTTTAAAAAGTTTTAATTCTTATGAACAAGAATTAAAGAATGATATGTCATTCAAAATGTTTAATAAAAAAGATTATAGAAATTCTGTGTTATTATGCGAAGCATTATTAACAAGAGTAAAAGATGCTTTTGAAAATTTAGATGAAGCTGAAAAATTTATTATTAAGAATTTTGAATATGATAAACCAAAAGAATATGTAGATGAATCATTGTATGATGAAATGTGTATTCATAAAGATAAGTATTATCAATCCAAAAAGAGTGCATATATAAAAATGGCTCTACAATTAGGTATGATGGAAGATATGCATATAGACTCACAATTAGTAACTGAGTTTAAAAAGATTATAGATAGTAATATTATTACTATTTCGGGATAAAAAAATCCGGAGAAAATTCGGAGTAAATATAGAACTCTATAGGAAAAACTATAGAGTTTTTTCGCATGGTTTGAAGGACCGATTTCTTAGATAATGTTATTAAGAACTCAGGGGCCCCTTAGTTCCAAACAAATAAGGAAAGCGAGGAATTAAGATGAGTGATGAATATTTAACAATATTCGCAATTATGCCAAAGGAGATATACAAAACAAAAGAGTTATCTCCTGAGGACAAACTAATTGCAGAGCGATTAGTATATTTATGTAAGAAGGAGGGATTTAGTTGGGTAACTAACAAAGCATTAGCTGATATGTATGGTATTAAAGAAGATTCAGTATCACAACATATTACAAATTTAAGAAGATATGGATTTATAAAATGTGTATATACTAATGAAACACATGGTAAATCTAATAGGACCATTTATTTAACCGAGGATTTATGGGATATTAAACCTAATGGTAGTAAGATAGATAACCAATATAATGGTGGTTATTCAAACGGATATAATAATAAATATAATAATTATAAAAATAATATAAAAGATAATACACCTGATTGGTTACATAAGGAAGTTGAAGCAGAGCCATGGGATTTAAGTAATCCAGAAGAATTAAAACAATATCAAGAGTTAGAAGAAATCTTTAAAGAGTTTAGAGGTGATTCTAATGAATGATAAGTTAGTATATACAGTTCAAGAGGTTGCTAAAATATTACATTCCAGTCCTAATTATATTTATCAATTAATTTATAAAGGATATTTACCAGCAATTAAATTAGGAAGTATGAAAGTATTAAAAAGTTCATTAGAAAAATTCTTAATAGTAAATGAAGGTAATGATTTATCTGATCTAGACAATATTAAAAAGTTAGAAGGTGTTGTCATTGAGTAAGATAAATATAAGAAAAAGAGGAAATTATTATGAATATAGGGTAGAAATAGCACCTGTAGATGGTAAAAGACAATGGTTAAGTAAATCAGGTTATAGAACTAAACCAGAAGCGCAAGAAGCTGGTGTACAAGCATATAATGAATATCTTAATGCAGGAATACCATTCAAGTCTTGTGACTTATCATATAGTGATTATTTAGATTATTGGTTAGAGAATTACTGTAAAAATAACTTAAGATATAATACTATTCAAACATATACGTTATTAATTAATAAGTATATTAAACCTAAAATAGGTAAGTTTAAATTATCTACTATAACAAGTGTATCTTTAAATAGTTACATAACTGATGTAGTAAATGAATTTAATCATTCTAAATCGTACTATAAAAATATATTAAAAGTCGTTAAAGGATCATTTAGAGATGCGTGTAATCTATATGGATTTATAAAATATAATCCAGCACTAACATTAAGACTTCCAAAAGTTAATAAATATTCAGAAGATGTTAAACATCTTTATACTAAAGAAGAAATAGATATTATCCTAGAAAGATTTAAAGATAATGCTACATTTATATGTTCATTCTTAACGTCTTGTTATACAGGATTAAGAACTGGAGAGGTATTTGCACTAACTTGGGAAGATATAGATTTAGATAAAGGAATAATAAATATTCAACACAGTGTTTATGATAGACCTAAAGATCATAAAGGAAGATGGTATTTAGGACCAACTAAAACGAATTCAGGAACAAGAACAGTTTATATAGGGAATACATTAAAACAAGCATTAATAAACTATAAGAATAGACAAGATTATTTAAAAGAAATATTTGGAACACAATATAAGTATTATCATTTAGAAGATGATAGTGTTGATAAAAGAATAGTTATTAACAATAACAATGAAGAAACAATAAATTTTATATTTACTCAAGATGATGGAACTTATGTAGGTACAGATATAACAAAATATCCATATAAGATTATTAAAAATGAATTAAATATAAATGCTAGATTCTATGATTTAAGAGGAACATATGCTACAAGATTAACTAATAATGGAACTTTAATGAATGAGGTATCAGAATTAATGGGACATTCAGATCCATCTATTACTAGAAAATATTATATATCTACTACAGAAGATAATAAGAGAGAAGCTATTAATAATTTAGATAAAGTTAATATATCTGATGTTATTAACAATGCTATTAAGTTTGAGGTATAAATATGAACTATGCAATATTTAGAAGTGAACCTATTTATACATTAAATGATTTGGCTCAAATAGGTTCTCATAATAAAAGAGAAAAGAAAGCATATAACTCTAATCCAGACATAAAACTAGAATTAACTAAAAATAATATTGAACTTGTTCCTTTAGATTCAAAATATGTAAAAGGATTTCATGAAATAACAAAAGAATATAAATTAGAACATGATGAAAGAATGAAAACTGAAAGAGAAGATAGGAAAAGAACATATTCACAAATGTTAGATAGAAGTAAGAATGTAGTAGCTGATGAAATGATATTCACAGCTTCTCCAGGCTTCTTTAAAGGTCTTAAAAATAAAAATATAAAGAAATGGGCTGATACTTGTATGGAATTCGTATATCAAGATTTAGGATATAAAAAAGAACAAGTATTACATGCTACACTTCATATGGATGAAAAAACACCTCATATACATTGTGTAGTTATTCCTTTAGTAAAAAAGTTAGATAAAAGAACTAATACTGAAAGATATACAATATCTAAAAAACAATATATAAGAGATAATAAACATTTATCGGATTTACAAGATAAATATTGCCAAAGACTTAATGATAAAGGTTTTGATTTAGAAAGAGGAATAAAGAATAGTGATAGAGAACACATAAGATTAAAAGAATTAAAAAAGATAACCAATAGTTTAAATAAAGATTTAGGAAATAAACATTCTAGATTAGAATATGAACTAAATGAGTTTAATGAGAGTCTTAAAGATAAAAAGAATATCCTGTTTGATAAAGATTATGTAAAAGTAAAAAAAGAAACATTTGATTCTATGAATAGAGTTATAAAAGAAGTTGATGATTTGATGGATGTACAAGATAGAGTTGAAGTAGTTTTAGGAGAAGTAAAAGATCAAGTTGATTCGTATAATACATTAGAAAGAAAAAATAAAAATCTTACTAATGAAGTAAGATTTTTAAAACAGAGAAATGATGAATTAGAAGAAGAAAATAAAGGATTAAAAGATTACATTTATGAAATAGTTGAAAAACTTATAGAATTCTTTAGAAAACTTCTTATAAGAGGAAATGAAGAAACAAAAGATATTGTTACTGATAAAGTAAAAGATATATATGATGAAAACTTATTTAATAATAAAGATGTATATAAAACATCAGTAGGAACTGAAAGACAAGATGAATTATTTGAATATGCAAACATTCCTTCTTATATGAAACAACCAATAAAATCCAATTATAGAGAAGAAATTGATAAAGATGATGATTTCGATATTGGATTTTAAACTAAGAACTATAATTTCATTATAGTAACACACTACGATATTGGCAGAGCCAATAACTATGTGTGCCAAGGATAAACCCTTTGGAATCCCAATAAAGCACCAATACTACAAACTTATGTAAGTAGTAAAGGTGCTCTTTTTTTATTTCAGCATTTAGCTTCATAAAAAAATAAAAAGACTTTTCTAACTTTTATTGAAATACTATTTCACCAAAACGTGCCCGTCTTTTTAATTAAAATACTATCGCCACTTTCATTCTTTCAGAACAAAACGTGCCACGTATTTTATAAAATTGTTCATTAGGATAATACATATATTTATAGTATAATATAAGTGTGAAAGGAGTATTCTTATGAGTAAGACGCATGAACAATTTAAATGTGAATTAGAATTAAAAAATCCTCTTGTAATTCTAATTGGTAAATATACAAAAGCTACTGATTATGTCAAAGTTAAATGTTCTCGATGTAATAATATATGGGAAGCCAAAGCGTATTCTTTACTTCAAGGTAGAGCGTGTCCAAAATGTAGAGCAATTAGAGGAATAGAAAATAATAAAGGAAAAACTCATAAGAAAACTCATGATGAGTTTCAAAAGGAACTTAAACAAATTAATAACGGAATTACATTATTAAGTGAATATAAATCACATCATGACTTTGTTTTATGTAAGTGTAATAGATGTGAAAACGAATGGGAAGTAAAAGCATATTCGTTGTTACAGGGACATGGGTGTCCTAAATGTGCTAAATCGGGAACAAGCTTTATGGAACAATTTTTATATTTGTCTTTTGTAAGAATAATAGGAAATGATGAAGTATTATCACGCGATAGAAAAACAATAGGAATGGAACTAGATATTTATATTCCAAAATATAATTTTGCATTAGAACCAGGTAATTGGAATTTACATAAAAATAATATTGAACGAGATAGAATAAAGAGAGAAAAATGTTCAGATAAAAATATTGATTTAATTACTATTTATGATATGTTTCCAAAAGATTCATTAAAACCTTTTGATAAAAATTGCTATATATTTACTGATGATCTAAATAAAATGGATCATGTTTATTTAAAACAATTGGTTAATGAATTATGCAATAAATATAGTATATTGAATAATTTATCTGAAGAAGATTACATAACTATAGAGAATGAAGCATATGAAAACTCAAAATCAATGACACATGATATATTCTGCAAAAGAATGAGCAAAGTTCATCCAAATATACAAGTTATTGATAAATATGTTAATTCAAATAAAAGAATAAAAGTTAAATGTAATATATGTGGATTTGAATGGAGTGGTGTTCCTTTCAATATGTTGGCTGGTGATGGTTGCAGAAAATGTGGAACAAAAAATGCTCATGAAAAATTTTTGAAAGAAAAAGACTGTTTAATAAATGAATTGAAAAACATAAATCCAGATGTAGAGATAATTGGAGAATATACTGGAAGACATTTAAAAATTAAAACTAGGTGTAAGATTTGTGGATTTGAATGGGAACCAGTTGTATCTAGTTTGTTAAGGGGTTCATCGCACAAAAACTCAAAATCTATGCATAATTCGTTAAAATGATTATCTAGCATTGTGTATTTTTTAAATTTAGTATATAATGAATGCAGGTAAACAAATTGTTGTGATAAAATGATTTTTGTCCACGATTTGTCCACGTAACACATAAAATTAGTAATATTTATAATATAGATAATACTAATAATATAATGTACTAAATGCCCATAAAATAAGGGAAAAACACATAATACTATTTGTACCATATATAAGTAAAATATGGTCAAAGGTCGAGCATGTGGCAGTGGTAAGAAATACAAGCAATGTTGTGGTAAATAACCCATAAAATAAGGGTTTGTGAGTTTCTCTATAGTCAAAAAAAGGCAAAAAAATGTGCACATAACGCTATTTGTGCACATTTTGTGCTCATAAATGAAAAATATGTAATACTATCTATGCTTCATAGTGTTATATGTACTGGAAAAAGTAATCTTTGAGTTTGGTAAGAATCATAAACAAAGTTGCAGTAAATAGTTTGTTTTATAAAAAAATAGGATGGTGAAAATATGAAAATAGTTTTAGGCTCTATGAATGTTTCTAAACAAAGGTCAATTTTAATTGCAATGAATGAATTAGGATTTGATGATATTTCTATTGTCCCTGTTAATGTTAATTCTTTAGTAAGTTCAAAACCTTTAAATGAAGAGACTTTAATTGGTGTACAAAATAGAAATGCAAATCTTTATAATTATGCGATTAGTAATAATATTTCGTTTGATTATTTGATAAGTATTGAAAGTGGTTATGAGAAAGTGGGAGACGCTTATTTCATAGTTACTTATGCTTCAGTAAGAGATATTAATGGTGGTGAATATTTTGGAAAAAGCATGGGACTTCAGATTACAAAAAATATGTATGAATGGGTAAAGGCTGGAAAGTCGCTTAATAGTTTAATTGAAAAAATTGAATTAAATCAATATAATAAAAAAGAGAATGGTATAACAGGTTATTTAACAAGTGGGCTATATAAAAGAGATATTGTTGATAAAGAGGCAGTAATAAGTGCATTTAAAGTAATGGAAAACTATAATACTAAATATAAAGCACTTGAAAAATTAATACACTTTCAATAAAATTGTTGGTGTATTTTTCTTTTTAATGTGGTATTATAATTATAAGGAGGAGTAGAAAATGATAAAAAAGTATATTAAGAAGTGTGAAATGTATTCTATGATTATTTCTATACTTATGATAGTTTTATCTTTGTGTTTAATATTTAAACCAATTAAATCTATTGAGACTTTTGTGTTATTATTTTCAATTATAATGCTTGTTAATGGTGTTATAGGAGTGGTTACATATTTTACTATTGAAAGTGATGAGAGATTATTTAGTTTTGATTTACTTAGTGGTATTACAAATATTTTAGCAGGTGTACTTGTATTCATTTATAGAAGTAGTTTAGTAGAAGTATTCCCTATTATGTTAGGTATTTATGTTATAGTAAGTAATTTACTAAAAATGCAAATTTCAATTAATTTAAGTACTGTGCCTGAAAGTAATTGGGTGTTACTTGTTATTATGTCTATTTTAAATATGATAATAGGTGTGCTATTAATTACTAATCCATTCGAGTCTATTATAACTATTACAACATTGTGTGGTATTTTCTTATTAGTAAGTGAAGTAATTAGTATAGTAGAAGAAATATATGTATTAATTAAAATTAAAAAGTTTGAAAAATTTATAAAATAATTATGTAAAACTATGAGTTAAATATTCTTTTAACTCTTTTTTTATGTTATAATAAATATTGAATTTAGTAAGAGGGTAGAAGTATGAAGAAAGATTATTATAAACAATTAAATATTATTAGATTAGTATCTTGTATAGCAATATTATTATATCATTTAGGAGTGTTAAAGGGTGGCTTTTTAGCAGTTTGTACTTTTTTTGTTATAAGTGGATATTTATCTGTTGTTTCATTATTTAATAAGAGTAAATTATCTTTTAAAGAATATTATTTTAATAGATTAAAAAAATTATATTTACCACTTGTAATTGTTGTTTTATCTACTATTACAGTTATTCATTTTATACCTGAAGTATATTGGTTTAATATGAAACCTGAAACTACTTCTGTGCTTGGTGGTTATAATAATTTTTGGCAACTTCATGTTAATTTAGATTATTTTGCAAGACATATTGATTCTCCATTTATGCATTTATGGTATATCGCTATACTTCTTCAATTTGATTTAATTTTTCCTTTTATATTTTTAGGTTTCAAAAAGTTTGGTCAAAAGATAAGTAAATTTATTTCTTTAGTTTTACTTTTTATACTAAGTGCTTTGGGAGTATATTATTTATTTAAAGTAAGTAATTCATCTAATATAATGAATGTGTACTATAATACATTTACTAGAGTATTTTCATTGATGTTTGGTGTGTTTCTTGGTTTTATGCATCATTATTATGGTAATTTTGTATTGATTAAAAATAAGATTATTCAGTATGTTATATTTAGTTTATATTTAATTTTGATGATATTATTTTTTATATTTATTAAAGCTGATAGTAAGTATATGGTTCTTTCATTAGTTCTTGTATCATTAATTAGTTTAAGGTTAATAGATTATGCTACTACTAATAAGAACGAACTATCTATAATAGATAAAATTATTAAACTAATAAGTGATATTAGTTATGAAGTATACTTGGTTCAATATCCTGTTATATATATATTTCAGTATGTGAGTATGAATTCTGTTATAAAATATTTTGTTATAGTTATAGTAATATTTATTATTTCGTATTTTATACATTTTTGTTTAAATAGTAAAAAAGAAAAATTATATGTTTTAAAATATATTGGATTAGTAATATTAAGTGTGTCTACATTGTATGGTGGTTACTTATATGTAATAAGTGTTGACTATACTAAAGAGATGAAAGTATTAGAACGTCAGTTAGAAGAAAATCAGAGTTTAGTTAAAGAGAGTCAAGAAAATTATGCTAATTCTATTAAAGAAGAACAGGCTAATTGGGAAGAAAAGTTAGCAGAGTTAGAAAGTGATAGTGAAAAATTAGAAGAGTTAGTTAAAAGTTTACCTGTTGTTGGTATTGGTGACTCTGTAATGCTTGGTGCAGTACCAAACTTATATAAAACTTTTAAAAATGGTTATTTTGATGCTAAGGTAAGTAGAAGTACTTGGAAAGTTAGTGGTATAATTGATGAAATGAATGATAAAGGATTATTAGGTAATCCAATTATAATTAATATGGGTGCAAATGGAGACTGTTCTTATAAGTGTAAGAAAGAGATTATGGATAAACTTAAGGAAAAGGATGTATTTTGGGTTAATACAACTAATTTAGTTAATGTTAATGAAACTTTATTAGAATTTTCAAAAGAGTATGATAACTTGCATTTAATTGATTGGTATAATATTTCTTTAGGACATGAAGAATACTTTTATGCAGATGGAATACATTTAACAATAAAGGGTCGAAAGGCTTATACTGAGGCTATTTACAATGCAATGTTTGATTATTATTCAACTGATTATAAGAATAAAAAAGATAAAATATATAGTGAACATGAGAATATTTTATTAAATAAAATTACTTTTTATGGAGATACTATATTACTTAATTCTTTTGATAATATTAAATCTGTTTATAAAGATGGTAACTTTGTTGTAGATAAAGAAATTACTTATGATAAGTTAGTTAATAGTATAAATGAGAGTATTAGTAATAATAGTATTACTAATAAGATAGTGTTTGTTTTTAATAATAAGTTTAGTAATGAAGAATATAAAAAATTAGTTGATTTATGTAAGGGGCATGAAATATATATTGTTAACACTAATAAAGATAGTGTTAAGGTAAATGGAGTTAGTGTTTTAAACTTTTATAAAGAGATTAGTAAACATAAAGATTATTTGATGCCCGATAAGAAACATTTATCTAGTAAAGGTAGTAAAGCTCTAAGTGAATTTTTAAATAAAAATATAAGATGACCTGAATTTTAGGTTGTCTTTTTTATTGACTATTTGTACCAAATATGGTATTATATATAACTAATTAATGGGGGTTATGGTATGAATGAACTAAGTGATAAAACAAAATTGCTTTTAAATTTAATAATGGAGAAGAAAAGTGCTAATGAAATAGCTAATATACTTGGAATTAGTAATAGACAATTATATAATTATTTAACTGTGTTAAAGAATAAAGGTTTCTTTTTTGAGAGAAAGTTTTATTCTAATGGAGTGTTAACTTATAAACCTGTAGATGGTTTAGGTTATTTTAATCATTATTATAATAATAAATACTTGCCAATTTTTACTGATAATAAAGAAACTAGTTTTAGAGTTTTAGTAACTAGTGATTTACATTTTGGTAATTCTTTAGAAAGGCTTGACTTAGTAAACAGGTTATATGAATATGCAGTAAATAATGGTATTCATAATATATTTTGTAGTGGTGACTTTTTAGATGGGACTTACACTAAAGGGGTGCAGTTAATGGATAGTTATGAACAAATAAATCATTTTATAAAAGACTATCCGTTTGATAAAAATATTAATACTTTTGGTGTTATGGGAGATCATGACCATTCTATATTGTATAAAGATAATATTAATATGAGTGAAGTTATTAATAACTATAGAAATGATATTTATTTAGTTGCTGCTAATAACTTGTTATTAAATTTAAAAAATGATAAAGTGTCTTTACATCATCACATGAGTAATGGGACTTATTTTACTGAAGAGTCTTGTATACATTTCTTTGGTCATTTACATAAATATTGTGTTTACAATAATACAGATAATACTTTTTCGGTTTTGGTACCAACTTTATCTGATATTAATACAGATTTTCCAACTGCACTTGATGTTGTTTTTAACTTTGATAAAGGTACGATTAGTGAAGTTAATATTAAACAAGTATATTTTGGTTATAAAGATATTGTTGTTAGTGAATCTACTTATAATATGCCTAATAATACTTCTGAAAATGGTTTTATCAGATACGAAACAAATTTACCTATAGAAAACTTTGATATAATAAATACTCAAGAAGAAGAGAAAACTTTAACTTTAAAGAATGAACATGGTACTGATATGATAGATAGATTTAATAAGAGGTTTGGGTTATGAACTTTTTAGATGAAGATGTATTTAATAATAATGTTTATCTTAGAGAATTTGGTAATTTGTTTGTTGAATTTTCTATATGTGTTAGCAAGGGTGACAGAAGTTTTAAGAATTTAATTAGTTATGAAGACTTTAGTTTACTTATTAAGAAAATGGTAGAGGATTTGATAAATAGTTATGCTGTTAAACTTAATTATTCTAAAAAATTTAGTTTAGTTTATAAAACAATGGAAGGTATTAATTTAGGTGGAGTGTCTTTTAAAACTAATAATATTTTTATTGATTATAAAGTGCTTAATGATATTTATTATAGAGGAGAATATCATAAATTATTAATTATTTTTCATGAAGTTAGTCATGTAATTACAAAGATTAATGTTGATAAATGTGTTATTAATGAGGAAACTATAAGAGTATTTAAAGAAGACGTGATATCTAATTATTTTAAGAATGTTTATGGGGTTAATAAGTATTATTTAAATAATTATATAGTTTATACTGATGAAGTGTTAGCTGATAAGTATTCAGTTCTGTATTTAGAAAGTATTATTTATTATTCTGCTTATAAAAGAGTAAGTGATAAAAAGATATTAAGTGATTTTATGAAGGGTTTTCATTCATTATTTCTTATGTTTTATAATGATAATATTGAGGAAAGATATAATACTTTAGAAAGAAATGTTAAGGATATAGGAGTTTTTAATACAAATATACTTAGTTATGAAGAAGTGTTCTTGTATGTATTAAATCAAAATAAGTATTTAATTAATAATCCTTTTGTAAGTGGTGAATATGTTTTAAAAGATAATAAGATTTTAAGAAGAGAAGTGGGTGGTAATTATGGTATTAGAAAAAAGTAAGTTAGATAATTTGTTAAAGAATTGTGTTAGTTTGGGAGCAGGTTCTCAAGGAGAAGTGTTTTTGGATAATAATACTAAACAAGTTTATAAAGTATTTCATAGTTATTTTTTTAATGAAGAGTCTTGTTTTAATGAGTATGATATTATGAAATTTAGTCATATTGTTAACGATACATTTATTTTTCCATTAGATGTAATTATTGTTAATAATAGTGTGGTAGGATATACTCTTCCTTTAATTAAGGGAAAAGATTTGACTAAGATAGACCCATTTATGGTGAGTTTAAGTAACTTATATAATTTAGTAAATGATGTTTATAAAGATATAAAGTTATTAACTGAAAATAATGTGGTGTTATACGATGTTCCATATAATATAATGTATGAAAATAATAAACTTAGTGTTATTGATACAATAGAATATGGTTTAAGAGAAGTAAAGTTTTCAGAAAATAGATTTGCTTTTGATATTGGAATATATGAGTTTTTAATAGATGGTTATTTTAATAATTTTGTTAATAGTAATAATTTGTTAAAAAGTATGTTTATGAGTGAAGACGTAAGTGTACTAGAATTTATAAATGCATTTAAGTATTATGTGTCTATGTATGTTGGAAAAGAAGTTGATTATTTAAAAGATGCTAAATCTTTGGTTAGAAAGAGTGTTCCTAAATATATAAGAGGATAGGAGTGATATTATGGAATTAGTTGATGATAAGTTATTTGAATATAGTTTAGATGCAAATAAGTTTAGAAGTTTAATTGTGCAGTCTTATAAAGAGAATAAAGAGTCTTTTAAGGAGTATATTAGTTATGATGAGTTTAGACTATTAATAAAAAACTTAATTTTTGATATTATGAAATACTATTTAGATAGAATAAATGTAGTGAATTATTATGGACCTTATGTAAGAGTATTTCATTTTGAACATTCTGGTAGGTGGGTTTCAAAGTATAATGAAATAACAATAAATGAAGATGTAGTTCGTAATATTTATGAGGGGAATATGAGAGATATGATTTCTATTTTTCATGAACTTGTACATTTTCAAATGTTTTATGATATTAATTATAGAAAATTAGTTAATGAAGATACTATAAGAATTGTAAAAGAAGAACTTATTGAAGACTATATTCGTGAAAATAATTTGAGAAGTAATAAAAGTTATTATAAAGATAATTATGTATATTTATCTAGTGAAATTTATGCTGAAAAGGAAGGAATTAATTTGTTAGTAGAGTTCTTGTATCTTGTTTATAAAAGTGTAATTGAAAGTAAGAAAGATTTATATGATAAAATGTATGTAATAGAAGAAGAAATTAGAAAAGATACACCAGACTATGAAAAAAGATATAAAAATAAATTAAGATATTTTAGAGAAATAAAAGAGTTTCCAGATAAATGGGTTAGTTATGAAGAGGTGTTTGACTATTTAGTTAAGTTTAATTCTGAATGGTTAGAGTATCCACAAATAAGTGCACAGTATGATATTGTTAATGGAATAGTTAATAAAAAGGATACAAATATAGAAGGAAATGTTTTAAAGTTAATGATAAAATAAATTTTATACTTTAGAAATGATTAAATATGTGGTAAAATGTAATAGTAAGGAGTGGATATATGACAACTTTATATATTATTGGTATTTTATTACTAGTTATTTGTTTAGTACTTATATTTTTTGTTAGTAAAAGTGAAAGAATAGTTAATCTTGCATATAAATTTAATATGTGTGAGAAGGAGATTAATGTGTTTCTTAATAATAAAGAGGAACTTATTTTGAGAGTTATTGGTATTATTGGAAGACAACTTAATACTGAGTTTAAAGTTTTTGAAAATGTTAAAAATATTAAGGCTAGTAAGATTAATAATTATGATAGAGATAAGTTACTTAGTGAGGCTTTTCTTAATATTGAAAAGATATATTTAGATAATCCTGAGTTAAAAGATATTAAGAGCTTTGATGGTATTATTAAAGATATTAAGAAGAATGAAGTTAAACTTGTATCTTTAAGAACTCTTTATAATAAATGTTCTAGTGAGTTTAATAGTATTTATAATAAATTTCCTTATAGCATTATATGTAAAATTAAGAAAATGAGTGTTAGAACTTTATATGAAGGTAAAGAACTTGGGGATGAAATTGATAAGGAATTAAATTTTGTTATTTAAGTATTTAAAAACCATACTTTTTGTTAGTATGGTTTATTTGTTTAAGTTGAAATCTATTGGTTCTATGTTGTTTTTTATTAAGAAATTATTTGTTTTAGAAAATGGTTTGCTTCCAAAGAAACCAGTGTAAGCAGAGAATGGACTAGGGTGTGGGCTTTCTATAATTAAATGTTTTTTATTAGTTATGTATACTTTTTTCTTTTTTGCAAAGTTACCCCATAATATGAATACTATTGGTGTTTCTTTCATGTTTAATAGTTTAATTATGTGATCTGTAAGTATTTCCCAACCTAAGTCTTTATGAGAGGCTGCTTTATCTTTTTCAACGGTTAAGACACTATTTAGGAGTAGTACTCCTTCTTTAGCCCATTTTTCTAAATTCCCACTTTTAGGTTCAGGATAACCTAAGTCATCATGTAATTCTTTAAATATATTTTTAAGAGAAGGTGGCTTTTTGATATCATCTTTTACTGAGAATGATAAACCATGTGCTTCACCTGTTCCATGGTATGGGTCTTGACCTAAAATAACTACTTTTACTTTACTATATGGAGTAAGTTTAAGTGCATTAAATATGTCATTATATTCTGGAAAACAAGTTGTTTCAGAGTATTTTTTGTCTATTATACTCATAAATTTTTTATATCCTGGACTATTCCAAACTGAAGATAAAACTTCATCCCAGTCATTGTTAATCATATTACTTCACCAAATTAATTTTATCATATTTAAATGATTTTGTCTCTTAATTTGTAAATAATAATAGAATTTAAAGTAATTAATGATAACATCATTATGTCTATGAAAAGCCATATTTTGTCAGTGTTTAGGTATATTCCTAATGTGAGAGTAGTTAGAATAATTAATTTAGTTATGTTTATAATTATTTTATTATTAGTTAAATAGTTGATGTTAGATAAACCTATATATATTCCTGAAATTATACTAGATGTTGCAAGAAGAGTAATCATTAAATTTAGATAGTAGTTACCTAAAGTGTTATAATGATAAGTAAATGTGTTTTTTAATAAATTAATGTATGAAGTATCAACTACGTTTGTGTTTATTTTATAGATAAGTATTAGCATTGTTAATAGAGTGGATACTATAAAAACTATAAAGTATGAACCAATAACTAAAGTGTTTGCAGTAACTTTTTTATCCATATTGTTTATTCCACTAGACATACTGGTTGTACCTATTAATAATTCATTTAAAAATATGCTTCTTTTTATACCAATAACTATTCCTACAAGCATGCTTTTTGTGTTAAATGCACTTTTTATAATAGTATTAAATATTATTCCAACTAAGTTTATATTTTTAATTATTTTATATAGAGAAATACTTATAAAAAATATACATATGAATGGTACTATTTTGTTTAATATGTTTTTTATTTCATTAATATTATTGGTTATTAAGAGTATAGATAGTATTAAAATAATTATTGTTAATAAGTGGGGATTTATTAACAATGTATTTTTTATAGTGTTAGTTTGTATCATTAAAAAGAATATGCTATATGTAGTTATAAACATTATTAACATAATAATTGCTAAAACATTATTTTTAAGACCGAACTTTGTATAATAATATATTCCTCCAATATAACCAGATTTAGTTTTTTGTTTATATTTACTTCCTAGAAAACTTTCAATGTAAATTAAACTTGAAGTTATTAGAGTGAACAAGTATATCCAAAATAATGAACCTGGGCCACCTATAAAGATGGACATAGTTGTACCAATTAGGGAACCTACACCCATTTTAGTACCAAGGGCTAGGAATAAAGTTTCATAATTTAGTTTTTTTGTTAAAGAAAATATTTTGTAATTTTTAAAGTTAATTTTTTTTGTAAAATATAATCCTAGTATAATTAATATAATTATCAAATAAAGCCACATAGTATTTAGCATATTATATTGTATTATTTATGTGTAAAAATATGTGTCAATTTTTTACTAAGTTTGTCGAAAGTATGGAAAAATGTTTTAAATGTGGTAAACTATAAGTGTGATTGATATGAAAATGTGTAAGATTAGCAGTGATGAAGTAAAAAATGCAGTAAAGATGTGTATGTTATCATTTGTTGTAATGGCATTCTTTGCTAATAAAGGCTTTGAGAGTGTTAGTGATTATGCATTTCTTTTTATCTATATTACTTTAATAATTAGGTATTATACAATTAAATAGAAAGTAGGAGAGTTATGTTTATTGATACACATGCGCATATTCCTTTAGATATAAAGGAATCTTTTGTTAATAATGCAATTAAAAATAATGTTAAAGTTATTGTTAATCAAAGCGAAGACTTGAAAACAAGTTATGATAGTGTGGATTTAGCGAATACATTTAATGAAGTTTTTGCGTGTGTAGGAGTGCATCCAGAAAATGTTAAAGAGTTTAAAGAGAGTGATTTACCTAAGTTTAGAGAACTATTAATGAATAAAAAAGTAGTTGCTGTTGGTGAAATAGGGCTTGACTACTATTATGGGAAAGAAGATAAAGATTTACAAATTAAGGTTTTTAGAGAATTCTTAAAATTAGCAGAAATGTATGATAAACCTGTAGTTATCCACAGTAGAGATGCTGTTATGGATACTATTAACATTTTAAAAGAATATAAGGTTAAAGGTATTATTCATTGTTTTAGTGGTAGTTTAGAAGTTGCTAACATATATATTAAAATGGGATTTTATTTAGGTATTGGAGGAGTTTTAACTTTTAAGAATAGTAAACTTTATGAGGTTATTAAGAATATTTCTATAGATAATTTGGTACTTGAAACTGATTCACCTTTTTTAAGTCCTGAACCTTATAGGGGTAAACCTAATGAAAGTAAAAATATTCCCATAATAGGAGAATGTTTAAGTAAACATTTAGGTATTTCTTTAGAAGAAGTGATGAATAAGACTACTAGTAATGCTAAGAATATTTATAAATTATAGTAGATAATTTAGCGAATTTTGACATATTATTATATATTTGGTATAATTATATTGCTGAGGAGTGAAACAAAGTGAAAAAATATAAACCTAAGAAATGGTTTACTTATGCTAGATTATTACTTATATTTGGTTGTGTTTTCTTAATGGGGAGAACTACAAATATAGTGTATGAAGAAGTAAGTGTTAAAGATAATAATGAAGAAAAAGCATTAAGTCAGAATGTTATTAATGAGAATAAAGAAGAGATATATGTTGAAGAGAATCCTGTTTTAACTAAGTATATAAGTTTACCTGAGAAGGGATTTAATTTAACTTTAGGGAATAAAACGTATCAGTTATATGGAAGTGAATATAATACTTTAGTTAGTGTTGTTGCTAGTGAGAGTCATACTAATAGAGATGATATTTTAGCAGTTATGTCTGTTATATTAAATAGAAGTGATTCTAGAGGAAAAAGTCCAGTTGAAATAGTTACTGCTCCTGGACAGTTTACTGGCTATTTAGCTGGTCATTATTTAAAATATTTAAATGAAGATGGTAGTTTAAATATGAATAGAGTTAGTTTAGTTAAAGAAGTTGTAGATGATGCCTTAAATGGACTTAGAAATAATAATTATTATAGTTTTAGGTCGAATGGGTCAGTGAGCTATAGTGATAATCAAATAGTTTATATGGGAAATAGGTATAGATAATGGAAAAGTTTGATTTCAAGAAGAGTTTGGGACAAAATTTTTTGGTAGATGAAAATATTAAGAATAAAATAGTTAATGCTTCTAGTGTTAAAAATGGGTCAATTATAATTGAAGTAGGGCCTGGAAATGGTGCGATTACTAAAAAATTAGTTAATTTTAATGTACCGGTGATAGCATTTGAAATTGATACTAGGTTAAAGAGTGAATTAGATAAGATTAATAGTGATAATTTAACTGTATATTATGAAGATTTTCTTAATAGTGATGTTAATAAAGTTTTGTCTAATTATGAGTATAAGAGAATACATTTAATTGCAAATTTACCTTATTATATTACTACTTCTATTATTAATAAAGTTATGAGTGAACTTGATGTTTATGAAATGATAGTTATGGTTCAAAAAGAAGTAGGTGATAGGTTTAAAGCTAAGCCTGGAAGTAAAGACTATAATAGTTTAAGTGTATTTTTACAATATTATTATGATATAGAAAAAGTGTGTTTAGTAAGTAATAATTGTTTTATACCAGTTCCTAAAGTGGATAGTATTGTTGTTAAATTTACTAAGAAAGATAATTTATTATATGTTAAGAATGAAGAAGAATTTTTTAAATTTGTTAAGAGTTCTTTTAAGATGAAGAGAAAGAATTTGAGAAATAATTTAAGAGATTATGATTTGTTAAAAGTTTGTAATGCTTTAAATGATATTGGCAAAGATTTAACTTATCGTGCTGAGCAACTTAGTATAGAAGATTTTGTTTATGTGTTTAATAAGATTAGTGACTAAAAATAGTTGCTTTTTTTTGTAGGTCAACTAATGGTTTATTGATAATATTTTGTATTTTATGATATTATTTTAATGGAGGAACTAGTATGAATTTAGAAAAAATAGGAAAGTTTATTAAGGAGAGAAGAACTCTAAAAGGTATTACTCAAGAGGAACTATCTAACAAGTTAAACGTTTCTAAACAAGCGGTTAGTAAATGGGAAAGAGGAAAAAGTTTTCCTGATGTTGGACTTTTGTTAGATTTATCTAAAGAACTTGATGTTTCAGTAAATGATTTGCTTCTTGGTGGTGATGAGGGTATAGTAAATGGAATAATATATTATAAAAATAAAGTAAAAAAAGTATTTTTAATTATATTAATGATTTTATTCTTTGTACTTAGTTTGTTTTTTCTTACTACTTATAAAAAATTTCAGTATTATAAATTGGATAATGATAAAGTAGAAGGATTTGTGATTAAAAGTAATATTAAGAATATAATAAGTATTAAATTAAAAGAAGATAATGTTAAAAAGATTATTCTTTATTATAAAGATAGTGGTTATGATTATAAATTATATAGTGTTAGTGATAATAAATTATATATAGAAGATGAGTATTATAATTATAGTGAAGGGTCAGTTATTTTTGAAAATGTAGATAAACTTTATTTGAGAGTAATTTGTGAAGAAGACGTTAATGATTTTAAACTTGATTTTGATAAAGTACTTGTAAATAATAAATTATTTAATTTTAAAAAGGGGTCAACTATTAATAAGGGTAAATTGGGTATTGTTGTCAGGAATGAAAATGATGTTATAAATGATTTGATTAGTAAGGGTTTTAAATTAGAAAATGGTGTTTATGTTAATGGTAATGTTTCTTTTAATGTTTTGGATGGTAGTTATTATTATAAAAGTAATGAATGTTATTCATATAGTAAAATTAATTATAAAGATGTTGTTATAGAAAATGATAATGGAAAATTTAAGTATGATAAAAGTTTACCTAAAGTTAGTGATGAATTTGATTTATGTTATCAAGAAGTAAGTGACATTTTTAGTGATTTTGATTATGAGTATATGGGAGTGTATGAAAGGAGGTGACTTATGAAAAAATTATTATTCTTGTTGATGTTAGTTGTATTGCAAATCGATTTTCTAACGGCTTCTACATTTAGAAACAATAATTCTATTTATATAGATAATACTATTTATGATAATCTTAAAAGTATTGGGTTTGATGATGATGATATATTGTATATTGATTTTGATACCTATGAATATTACAAAGACAAATCTGGTTATTTGATTTCTGATGATACTAAATATTATTTAACGATAACTGCAGAAAAAAACAATCAATTTTATTCTAATTCAATTAATAATTTAATTAGTTATACTTATGAAATATCAAAAGAAGATTTTGAAAATGAAAATTTTAATTATTCTTTGCCAGTTTTATTGGATGTTAATCCTTCTACTATAGAAACTAATGCAAAGAAATTAGAAACTAAAATAAATTATATTCCTTCTACTAATAGGTATAAAATTCAGAACAAGATTACATGGAAAAACAATAAAATGCCTAAGAATAGAAGTTATGAAAATTTTGGTATTAGATTATCAGATGGAATTCAACCTGTTTCGGGAAGTAAATTTGGTTATGTGTATTACAGTATGTATAATACATGTTTAGGTACGAATACAAATTATAGTACAAATCTTTCTTCTAATGGTACTTGGAAATATGCTGCTGATGGTTATGCTGTTTCCTTTAATTTACCTAAAAATTCTATTTATTCTTTTAATTATGATCCTTTTTATAATACTTCATGGAAATGTACTACTGTTTCTCCAAGTACAACTGAAAGTTCTGGTGCAAAGAATTTTCCAATTGAGTTAAATTCTTTGTCTTCAGTTATGGGGTATGAAATTGTAAAAACTTATAGTACAACATTAAATGCAATAAGTGCTTTCGGGTCGTATCAACATTCTGTAAAAAATATTTCCTTAAATACTGCTCTTAATTTTACTATAGGAAATGGTATAGGTGGAGTATTTGTAATGACAGCAAGTGTTAAAGAAAATTTTGACCAAATGGGAGGAACTCATGCCCAGTTAATTGGAATTAATTGGTGAGAATTTGAATAGTGTAGCAAAACAACTTGAATTTAAAGCAACTTGAATTTAGTTGCTTTTTTTGTTATATAAATATCTTTCTTGCATATATTTCTTTAGGGGTGTAATATGATAAATATTGGGGATTATGTAAGTAGAAAAAGTTATAATAATGATATTGTTTTTGAAGTAATTGGTATTAACAAAGAAATAGTAAAGTTAAAAGGAGTTGATGTTAGACTTCTTGCTGATGCACCTATAAGTGATTTAGTTACTTGTGAAAGAGGTAAGTGTGATGATTTTAATCCTAGTGTTATAGATAGTTTAGATAGAAATGAGTATTTTTATTTACCTGGTAAAATTCTGCATATTGATGCAGATAAATCTTATTTAGATAGATGTATGGAGTTTTATAAAAAGAATAAAGTTAAGGCTATTGGTAAGACTTCTAAAGAAAGTGAGATGGCTAAAGTTGTAGGAAAATATTTGGGTGAAGTTAATCCTGATATACTTATTTTAACTGGGCATGATGCATTTTTAAAGGATGGAGTTTATAAGAATAGTATTAATTTTTGTAATGCTGTTAAAGAGGCTAGAAAGTACGAGAAATCTAGTGATAAGTTAATTATTATAGCAGGGGCTTGTCAGAGTGATTATGAGTCTTTGATTAAAAGTGGAGCAACATTTGCAAGTAGTCCTAAGAGAATTAATATACATGCTTTAGACCCGGCTATTATTGCGACTAGTCTTAGTTTACTTGATAGAAATAAGAATGTTGATTTGATAGGACTTCTTAGTAAAACTAAGTATGGTAAAGATGGTGTTGGTGGATTAATGAGTAAGGGTACAATGTATACTGGATATCCTAGGAGTGAAGCATGAATACTAAAAAGGCAAAAAAATATGTTAGAAGTTTACTTAATAGGAATGCACTTTTTAAAGTTAATATTGGTAGAAATAAGTGTGAGAAGTTTGAGGGTGTAGTTATTAAAATGTATAATAATGTGTTTACTGTTTTAGTTAATGGTATTTTAAAAAGTTTTAGTTATAATGATGTTTTTATTGGGGATGTTATGATAAAAGAAAAATAGCTCACAAAGGCTATTTTTTAAATATTTCACTATGGCTTCCAGTTTCTACTAATAATAAAATTAAATCATTTTCGTAATATTTATAGACTAGCAACCAGTCAGGTTCAACATGACATTCTTTACAATTTTTAAATTTTTTATTATCATTTAACTCGTGATTTTTATATTTGATTTCTAGTTCTTCTTTATTAGCAAGTTTTACAATAATTGTTTTTATTTTTTTAAATTCTTTTCCTTGCTTTAGTACTTTTTTCAAGCTTTTTTTGAATGAACTAGTAAATTTAATTTGATATTTAGTCATCTGATAGTAAATCTCTTTCTAATTCATCTATGTCGTTGTAACCTTTAGCATATGTTTTGCCTGAAATGATATCGTCGGCTTCTTTCAAAGCAATTTTTAATCTTTTAGATGGCTTTGGATTTTTAACTTCAAATGGAATACCGTCAGTATAAATTAATTGTTTAATTGCCATATTGACAAAAGTACTCATATTTAATCCTAATTTTTTAAGAATATTATTTGCTTTTTCTTTATCATTAGTATCGATTTGTACACTAATTAAGCTATTAGTTGTTTCCATTATTTCACCTTCCTTTGTTAACATTTTAACTTATATTCACTAAAAAGTCAATATAATTTATTGATAATTATATATAATATATTATGTTTCATATATATTATATATGTTTTATTTAAACGTGTTAATTCAAGGTGTAAAGTGTTAAATATTTTTCTTGAAAACGAGTTAGTTTCATTATATAATTAAGTTAGTAGTTACAAGAGGAGGAATGAAAGATGAAGATAACTAACGTAAGCATACGTAAGAGTGATAGAGAAGACTCTCGTATGAAAGCAATTGCATCTGTTTTATTAGATGATGAATTTGCTGTACATGATATTAGAATTATAGAAGGGACTAAAGGTTTATTCATAGCAATGCCTAGTAGAAAAACTAGTACAGGTGGTTATAAAGATATAGCTCATCCAATTAGTCAAGAAGTTAGAACTATGTTTGAAAAAGAAATTCTTGATGCTTATGAAAAAGCTTTAAATGAACCAGGAGAATAGTAATATTCTTCTTTTTTTATACATAATATTTTATGGGTGAAATGTATGGATACTAGTAGAGAGAGTAATTATAATCATTTAGTTACTATTAATGAAAGAAAGAACTTGATAGTAAGTGGTGTTAAAAAGTTAGAGAGTTTTGATAGTAAGGAATTTTTTTTAGAGAGTGTTATGGGATATATTTTAATAAAAGGGCAAGGGCTTGAACTAATTAAATTAGATACTTCTGTTGGAACATTATCTATTAAGGGAAAAATAAATTCATTTAATTATTTAGATAATGGGGGAAAGAAAGTTAAAGAAGAGAATATGCTTTCTAAGTTGTTTAAATGAGTTTAGAGATGCAACTTTTAAGTTTTATTTTTTCTTTTGGATATGGGATTATTGTTTCATACTTTTATAACCTTAATTATAACTTTATTTACAAAAGTAGTATACTTTATAAAATAGTTATTAACTTTTTGTTTTGTATTAATATGGGTTTAATATATTTCCTATTAATGAGAGTTATTAATAATGGGATTATTCACATTTATTTTGTTATTTCTTTTTTAATTGGTTTTGTTTTGTTTAGTGGTAAATATAAGTATTTAAGAAAATTAATTAATGTAAAGTTAAGTAAAAGTAAAAAAGATACTATAGATAAAAATAATTAAGTGTGGTATTATATATTAGTAGAGGTGTGTTTAATGACTAAGAAAGATAAGAGAAGAATTACTTTACTAATGTTTATTTTTATACCACTTTTGATTATGTTTGTAAGTAGAATGTTTAGTTATTGGTCTGTTATATATTCTAATGTTAAAGAGAAAAAAGAATTAGAGTTAAAGTATAAAGAGATACTAGAAAGGGAAGATTTGTTAAAGAGTGAGATAAGTAAGTTAGAGGATGAAGAATATGTGGCTAGATATGCTAGGGAAAAGTTTTTATATAGTAAGGATGGAGAAATTATTATTAAATTAGATTAATTATGAATATGGATGAAATTTATAAAAGTATTAATGAGTTACAAGGGATGGTTAGTGTTAATTTAGGTGTGCTAAGTAGTAGAGTTAATTCTATTGTAATGGGGAATAGTGATATTAATTATATAGAGCATACTATGGATGAGATATTAGACTGTATGATGGTTCAATATAATGAGGGCTTACCTATATTTATTAAACTTTTAAATTATATAGCTATTATAAATGAAGAAGTAGCAATTAGTTATGTTAATATACATAATGAGTTATTTGATACTAAAATAAGAAAACTTTAAAAGTCAAGAGTTTTCTTTTCTTTTTTTTAATGTATAATAGTTATTGGGTGAAGTATATGTTTAATAAATTAAATGATAAACAAAAAGAAGCAGTAATGCATGTAGATGGGCCATGTTTAGTTTTGGCTGGTGCTGGAAGTGGAAAAACAAAAGTGCTTACTGAAAGAATAGTAAACTTAATAAATAATGGAGTTAGTCCATATAATATACTTGCGATTACTTTTACAAATAAGGCTGCTCGTGAAATGAGAGAAAGAGTGTATAATAGTATAGAAGAAGAGGCTAATAAGATATTTATTGGTACTTTTCATAGTTTAGGGTTAAAGATAGTTAGAGAAAATGCTAGTGTAATAGGATATAGTAATAATGTTACTATATTAGATAGAGATGATGTTAATACTTTGATTAAGAGATTTATGAAAGAATTAAATTTAGATACTGAGCATTATCCTGTTAAGAGTATATTAAATAAGATAAGTTTTGCTAAGAATGAGGGACTTAGTCCAGAAGAGTTTGATAAGTTTGCAAAGGCTCCTTTAGATATGGCTGCATGTAAGGTGTATAAGATGTATGAAAGTGCACTTAAGAGAAGTAATAGTGTGGATTTTGATGATTTGTTAATTCTACCTTTAAGAATATTTAAGAAAGATAAGAGTGTACTAGAAAAGTATCAAGAACATTTTAAATATATATTAGTAGATGAATATCAAGATACTAATATGGTTCAATATGATATGTGTAAGTTACTTGCAAGTAAGTATAGAAATCTTTTTGTGGTAGGGGATATGGATCAAAGTATTTATAGTTTTAGGTTTGCTAATTATATGAATGTTATTAATTTTGAAAAAGATAATAAAGATGCTAAAGTAATAGTTTTAGATGAAAATTATAGAAGTACTAATAATATATTAAATGCTGCTAATGATGTTATAAAGAATAATAAAGAAAGAAAAGAAAAGAACCTTTGGAGTAGTAAAGGGGATGGAGATAAGATTAAATATATTAGATGTGATAATGAACAAGAGGAAGCTTCTACTGTAGTTAGACTTACTAAAGAGTTATTAGATAAGGGAGAGAAACCTAGTGAGATAGCAGTTTTATATAGGACTAATGGACAGAGTCGTGTTTTTGAAGAGGCTTTTCTTAAAGAAAATATTCCTTTTAAAATAGTTGGTTCGTATTTTTTCTATAATAGAAAAGAGATTAAAGATTTAATTAGTTATATGCATTTAATATATAATAATAATGATGATGCTAGTTTGGAAAGAGTTATTAATGTTCCTAGAAGAGGAATAGGGTCTAAAACTATAGAAAGACTTAGAAGGGAGGCTAGTATAAGTGATAAGAGTATGTTTGAAGTTGTTAGTAGTGGTAAGGAGTTAGGCTTTAAAAACTTAATTATTGATTTAACTAATGAGAGTAAAAATACTGATTTAGTAGGGCTTGTTGATGTTATATTAGATAAGACTGGTATTAGGAAAGAACTTGAAGAGAAGAATGATTTAGAAAGTGAGATTAGACTTGAAAATTTAAATGAGTTTAAGAGTATTGCACTTGCTTTTCAAGAAAAGGGTATATTTAGTTTAGAAGAGTTTTTGGAGAATATTAGTTTAGTTAGTGATAAAAATGAGTATAAAGAAGTTGATGATGGAATTAATTTAATGACTCTACATAGTGCTAAGGGACTAGAGTTTAATGATGTGTTTTTAGTTGGTATGGAAGAAGGAATTTTTCCACATAATAGAAGTTTTGAAAGTGAAAGTGAACTTGAAGAAGAAAGAAGACTTTGCTATGTAGGTATTACTAGAGCTAAAGAGCATTTATGGCTTATGAATGCTAAAAAGAGAACTTTGTTTGGACAAGTTAGTATGAATTTTCCAAGTAGATTTATTAAGGAAATTAATAGTGATTTAATTGATAAAGAAGAGAGTGTTTCTTTAAAAAATAATAGTTATATTGGTAATATGTATGAAAGAGACTTGAATGATGACTTGAAAGTAGGAGATAAAGTAGTACATGATAAGTTTGGAGAAGGTATAGTTGTTAAAATAGATGGAAGTGTTGCGACTATTGCTTTTGGGTATATGTATGGAATTAAGAATCTTGCTAAGAATCATAAAAGTATTAAGAGAGTTTAGTTATGGATATAGTTTTGTTAATAGTTTGTGTTTTGTTTATTTATTATGTTCAGTATAAGGTTTTTCATGAAAAGTTAAATCTTTTTAAGAATTTTGATGTTAAGTATTCAGTATGTAGTACTTGTTTCTTTATTGGTGTAATGTTCTTGCTAACTTATTTATTATGTGTAAGTGGTGCAGTTTTGTTTGTTAAGAGTAAAGTGGAATTTAGTTATCTTTTTGTAGTTAAATTAGTGCAAGTTATATTAGTTAGTCCTTTTGTAGAAGAGTATATATTTAGGTATTTACCTTGTAAGTTTATTAATAAAAATAATTTTATAAGTATGGTTTTGTTAAGCAGTATTTTATTTACTCTTTTACATAATTTTAATAGTTATCAAATGATTTTAGTGTTTATGAGTGGAATTTTACTTTTTTATATTTGTTATAAAGGAAGTAATATGGTTTATTCATTTATTAGTCATAGTGTATATAATATGTGTGTTTTAATACTAGCATATACTAATATTTCTTGGTATTTAGTAGTTTCATTAGTTTGTTTTTTAACGTACTATTTTATTATTAAGAAAGAGTAGTAACTTTTTCTTTTAAATTAATTAAAAATATTGTATACTTAATTATAGAAGTGATATTATGAAAATAAAAAAAACTTATTTGTATCCAACTATTATAATTCTTTTTAGTATTATTTGTGGAATTTTTACAAAAGATTATTATTTGGGTACAATGACTTTAATGTGTGGCCTTTTAAATGGATATTATGCAAGTATTGGTAAAGTATGTAATTATGTGTTTGGAATTTTATTTTGCATACTAAATCTTTATATTTCTTATTTAAATGGTTTATATGGAATCTTTATTTTTTCACTTATTATATTTGTTCCTTCTCAAATACATGGATTTGTTAGTTGGTTTAAAAATAGGAATAAAAAAAATGAAGTTATATTAAGACATTTTACTTTTAAAATATCACTTATTGTAATTATTTCTTCTTTATTAGGTAGTATAGTTCTTGGATATTTATTAACTAAAATACCTGGACAGAATTTAGCTTTTTTTGATTCAACAAGTACTATTTTAAATTTATGTAGTATAATACTTATGAACTTAAGGTATAAGGAATTTTGGATAGTGTTTCTATTTAATAATGTGATTGATTTAATTATTTGGCTAATTAATACTATTAATAATACTCAAAATGCTATAATGATGTTAATTGTTTCAATTGGGTATATGTTAATAAATATTTATGGATTGTTTAATTGTTTAGAATTGGAGGCAAGGTATGAAAATTAAAATTATTGGTAGTGGTTCTATTTGGTCTAAATGTAATAGTGCTTGTTATTTAATTGATGATAAAATTCTTGTAGATATTCCAAATGGAATTTGTAAAGCTTTGTTAAATCAAGGAATAAATTTTAGAAATATTACTAATATTCTTATAACTCATTTTCATGGAGATCATTATTTTGATGTACCTTTTTATCTTTTAAGTAAATTAAAAAGTGATGATAAAAAAGTTAATTTTTATTTGAGTGATGAAGGAATAAATAAAATAAAAGATGTTATTAACTTAGCATTTCCAAATACTTATAATACTATTTTTAGTGAGGTAGATATTAAATTTATTACTGATGATAAATTTGAAATAGATGGGTATATTGTTCAAAAAATATTAGTTGATCATGGTAGAATGAAACCTGCTTATGGTTATGTTATAGAAAAAGATGGGGTTAAAATTGGTTTTACTGGGGATAGTGCTTACTGTAAGCAAATAGAATACATGGCTAGGTATTGTGATGTTTTAGTTAGTGATGCTAGTTTAATTAGAGGTAATTCTAAGCATATGGGTATTGATAATATAATTTATTTATGTAAGAACTATGATACTAAAATTGTTACTAGTCATATGGATGATGATACTAGGGTTGAACTTAATAAAATTAAATATAGTAATTTAGTTGTTGGAGAAGACAATATGGAAATTGTTTGTGAAGTAAATAAGTAAGGTGTTTAAAATGAAAAAAATGTTAGTAGTGGTTGATCTACAAAGAAGTTTTATTAATGAAAATACAGAGATTATTATTGATAAAATTAAAAAGTTAGTTAATTCTAATGAATTTGATAAAGTTATTTTTACTAAATTTGTTAATAATGAGGATAGTATTTATGTTAGTAAATTAAATTATAAGGGATGTTTAACTAATGAAGAACAGGAAATAATGATTGATACTAAAGACAATATTGTTCTTAATAAAAATGTTTATACAGTTTATTCTGATAGATTTAAAGAGATTGTTAGAGATTTTAAAATAAATGAAATATATTTATGTGGAATAGATACAGAGTGTTGTGTTTTAAAGAGTGCTTTTGATTTATTTGAAATGGGTTATGATGTTAAAGTACTTAAAGATTATTGTGCATGTACTAACGGGATTAAGAGGCATATGAATGCTTTAGAGATTTTAAGAAGAAATATTGGATATAATAGTATTGTATAAATATAAAATATAATTAAAAAAGAGGAGTTTCTATAAAGTGAAATTTCCTCTTATTTCTTGTTCTTCTGCTTGTTTAATTTGTTTTAACATTTCTTGATTTAATGCTTCTAAGTTACCTTGAGCGCGATAGAATTCATCTAATATTCTATTATATTGTTCTTCAGGCATGTTATCTTTTAGTTTTTTTAGTTCTGTATCATAATCTGCTAATTTATTACTAAAATCTTTATATTTTTTATTATCAAAGCCTGGTTTTTTATAATAGTTTGTTATTTCGACACTTAATGCTTTTAAATTGGACTCTAGTTTATCATTTTTTAGTTGTGATTCATGATTTTGTTCTCTTTGTTTTTTTAATTCATCTAAATCAACTTTTTTATGTTCATTACTATAAAGTAATTCTTCACACATTCCTTTTAATTCTTTGTGTGTTGACATTAACTCATTTATTTTCTTTGTAGCTAAGTATAATTCTAAACTATCGTATTTTGTATTTTCTTTTATGTAATTATAATTATCAATGATTCTACCGATTTGTTTATCATATTCTTTATCTTGTTCTAATTGATATTTTTCTAGATTTGGTTCATTAATTATTTTTGTTACATCTTCTACTAATTGTTTCGTACATAGCCAAACTTGTACTTCTATTTTAACTTTGTTAACAAATTCTTTTAAATCTTCATGTTTTTCACTTAATTCATTTAATGATTTATCTAATTCTTCTAATTCTGGTTCTTTATAATTAATTGACTCTCTTGCTAAAAGTTTTGAAAATTGTTCTATAATATATAAATTATCTTCATAAGCTTTGCTATTATTTTCTTTATATTCATTTAAAGATTCAACATTTTTTAAGATGTTAATTATTTCTTTAATATTTTCTAAATCTTTTCTCATATCATCACCTAGTATTAATATAGCATAATTATTTTTTTTTAACAAGTTTTTATTTAAATGTGTGTAAATATTTGGTAAAATATTATTGGTGATAAAAATGGACAGAATGAATGAATTAGTAGATTTACTTAATGAGGCTAACTATAATTATCATGTTAAAGATAATCCTACAATTACAGATCAAGAGTATGATAAGTATTTAAGGGAATTAATAAATTTAGAAGAAGAATATGGGTATGTTAGGGAAGACTCACCTACTAAAAGGATTGGTGGGGAAGTGCTTGAGGGGTTTGTTAAACATGCACATAAGATACCTATGATGAGTTTAAGTAACGTTTTTAATGAAGAAGAGATAAGAGACTTTGATAATAAGATTAAAAAAGAAGGAATTAATCCAGAGTATGTATGTGAATTAAAAATAGATGGGTTAAGTGTTAGTTTAAATTATGAAGATGGTATTTTAGTTAGTGCTGCGACTAGGGGAGATGGTATAGTTGGAGAAGATATTACAAATAATGTTAAGACAATAAAGACAGTACCACTTAAATTAAAGAAACCTATTAGTATTGAAGTTCGTGGAGAAATTTATATGCCTAAGAAAGTGTTACATGAACTTAATTTAAGACGAGAGGCCGAAGGACTACCTGTGTTTCAAAACTGTAGAAATGCTGCAGCAGGAAGTGTAAGACAACTTGATAGTAAGGTTGCTGCTAGTCGTGGGTTAGATACTTTTATATATCATATACCAAATCCAAAAGATTATAACTTGAAGACACATTATGAAGCATTAGAGTTTTTGAGTGAACTAGGGTTTAAGACTAATCCTAATAATAGATTAGTAAAAGATGTGGACGGGATATTAGAGTTTATTAAAGAAAAAGGAAAAATGAGACCTCACTTAAGTTATGATATTGATGGAGTAGTAATTAAAGTAAATGATGTTAGTGAACAACTAGAACTAGGAAGCACTGCTAAGTATCCCAAATGGGCGACTGCATATAAATTTCCTGCACAATTAGTATTAACTAAACTTAAAGATATTATATTTACTGTAGGAAGAACGGGTCAAATAACTCCTAATGCTGTTTTAGAGCCTGTAATAGTACAAGGTTCTACAATATCAAGAGCAACCTTACATAATGAAGACTATGTTATTATGAAAGATTTAAAGATAGGAGACATAGTAAGTATTAGAAAGGCAGGAGATGTTATTCCAGAAGTAGTTTCACCAATTAAAGAAAGACGTACTGGAAAAGAAAAAGATTTTGTTATGACTAAAGTGTGTCCTATATGTGGTAGTTTACTTGAGAAGAAAAGTGATGTTGTGGGAAGTTATTGTGTTAATCCTAAGTGTCCAGCTAGAAATATAGAAAGTTTATGTCATTTTGTAAGTAGAAATGCTATGAATATAGATGGACTAGGAGATAGAATTATAGAAGACTTTTATAATTATGGATTTATTAGGAGATACTCTGACATCTACTATTTGTATAAGAAACGTGAAGAGTTAATAAGTTTAGAAGGCTTTGGAAGTAAAAGTGTTGATAACTTGTTGGATGCAATAGAAAATAGTAAACATAATAGTTTAGAAAGGTTCTTGTTTGCGATTGGAATTAATGGAATAGGTGCTAAAACAGCTAAAGTGCTAGCTAAGAGATTTGGTTCATTAGAAAATGTAATAAATGCTACTTATGAAGAGCTTGTTAGTATTCAAGATGTTGGACCAATACTTGCAAGTAATATTGTGAGTTATTTTAAGGATACTAGTAAACTAGGTGTGGTAATGGAACTTGTTAGTTTAGGTATTAATACTAAATATTCAGATAGTTCTTTAGAAAGTGATGATAGACTTGTTGGAAAAAAGTTTGTTATAACTGGGTCTTTTGATTTTGTTACAAGAGATGAAATAAAGAAGTTTATTGAAGATAGAGGTGGAAGTTGTAGCAGTAGTGTTAGTAAAAATACAAGTATTGTTATTGTTGGTAGTGAACCAGGTAAAAAGTATGATGATGCAGTTAGATTGAATATTCCTATATGGGGTGAAGATGAGTTAAAGGAGATAATGAATTATGAATAAGTTTGTTAAAATATCAGTTATTATTTTAGGAATTATTATAGTTATAGGAAGTGCTATTTATGCTAAATTGTTTATTATAGGTAACTCAAGTTATCAAGATATTTCTATAGAAAAAGTTAGTATGGGAAGTAGTATTAGTATAGATGCAGAATTTTTAAATAGTAAACGTGCATATAAAAGTTTTAGCTATACTTTAGTGGGTAGTGAGTTATATGTTAAAGTAAATAGTGTTATGATTTCTAGTAAATATAATAAAGGTGAATTTAGTTTAAATATACCAGTTAATGGTAGAGATGTTAATAATATTCATTTAACAGATGATAAGACAACTAAAGTTATTTATAGTAAATAAGTATGTAAACTAGAAATAATTAATAAAATATAGTATAATCTTTAGTAGGTGATTGATTTGAAAAAAATTTTTAATGAAAATAAGACATTGTTTATATTGGCAATTATTATTATAATTAGTTTGATTTTTATGGGAGTAGGACTTATTAGATATTTTTATGGAAGTAATAAAGATCCTTATGGAGATAGGCTTAGAGATAAAGATAAGTATCCAATTAGTGAAAATATTGGAAAAGATATTAAGGCTTTATATGAAAGTGGAGTAAGTTCTGTAAATGTGGATGTAAGGGGCAGAATTGTTTATGTTACTATTGATGTTATTAATGGTACAAGTAAACTTGATGCACAAAGTTATGCTGTTAAAGCACTTGAAAAGTTTGATGAGAAAACTTTAGGTTACTATGATATTCAGTTTATTATTACTTGTGATAAGGAAGTAGTTAATGAAGGAGAAAAGGCTGTTTATCCTATTGAAGGGGCTAAAAAGAGAACTAGTAACCAAGTTGTTTGGACTAATAATTAAGGAGTATTTATGAAAAGGAATAAAAAATATTTGTTGATAAGTGGATTAATTTTAATACTTATAGTTCTTATTATATGTATACTTGCTTATTTAAATAATACTAAGAATGGGTATACTTTTAGTGAGAAGAGTTTTATTAATTCTAATACTAATAATGTAATTGATGTTGGAGTAGAGGGTGCTCTTCCTATATTTAGTAATAATGGTGAAGGAGTGTTTTATGACTTCTTAAAATACATGGAAAATAAAACTAAACTTACTTTTAATATTCAAGTTAATGGAAGTGCTAATTATAACTTAGTTAGTAAAAACGAATTAAGTGATGGCGATAAGATATTTTTTACTGATCACTATGTTGTAATAAGTTCTTTGGAAGATGAGATAAATGATTTATCTAGTTTATCTAATAAAAGTGTATTTGTTATGAATGCTGATAAAGATTATGTTGCTAAGTATTTGGAAAATATTAATATTAATTATGTTAGTATAAATGGGTTTAGCGATATAACTAATGAAATGGGTAATTCAGTTATATATGCAATAGTACCACTTGAAAAGTATATTGATAGTGTTATTTATAATAAATATAATGTAGTTAAACACATAGAAGGATTACACTCACATTATGTGTTAAATTTCAAGGATAGTAGTAATACTATGAGTAAAATATTTAGTAAGACTTTTGATATGTGGGAAGATAAAGTTTATAGTAGTATTAATAGTCATTATTTGGATCTTTATTATGAAGCAAATAATTTGACTGAACTAGAAAAAGAGAGTATTACTAGTGATGATTTAATTGTGGGTTATATAGATAATATGCCTTTTGAAGGAAAAATACATAGAAATTTTACAGGTATTACTGATCAATATTTAAAAGCTTTTAGTGATATGACTGGTGCTACTTATAAGTTTGTTTCATATAAAAATTTAGATAAAATGATGGAAGCTTTGAATGGTAAGAAGTTAGATCTTGTTTTAAATTATTATGATTTAACTAATGGTAATTATGAAAGTAGTTATGATTTAGGAAATATTGATTATGTTATTTTAACTCATAAGAGTAACTATAATACTTATGATAATTTAGTAAGTGTAAGTGATGATAATGTTAAAGTAGTTAAAAATACTAAACTATATAAATTTATTAATAAGAGTAAAATTAAGGCTCACGAATATGATAATTACATAGAACTACTTGAAAATCTTACTGATAAAGATATTCTCATTGTGGAAAAAAGTACTTATGATTATTATAAGAATAGTAAGTTAAAAGATTTTGTTATTAAGTATGTTGGAGAAAGTGATGTAAGTAATAGTTTCTTATTAAATAAAGATAATAAAGTATTTAATGGGGTATTTAATTATTATTTAAGTACTACAAGTAATAAGAATATTAATAGTATGGCTATTGATAGCAGTTTAGATGTTGTTAATACTAATATTATATTAGATTTTATATTAAGTAATATTACTTATTTAGTTGTTATTTTAATTTCAGTTATATTCTTCTTATTTAAGTTTAATAGAAAAGTTAAGATTACTAAGAAGATTAAAAAAGAGGATAAGATGATGTACTTAGATGTTATGACTAATTTAAAGAATAGGAATTATTTAAATGATAATTTAAGTTATTGGGAAAGTAATAAGATATATCCTCAAGCGGTTGTTATTATTGATTTAAATAATATTTCTGTTATTAATGATAGTAAAGGACATGAAGAGGGAGATAAGCAAATAAAGAGTGCTGCTAATATACTTATTAAAACTCAAAGAGAGAATAGTGAAATTATTAGAACTGATGGAAATGAATTTCTTATATATTTAGTTGGTTATGAAGAAAATCAAATAGTTACTTATGTTAATAAGTTAATGAAAGAGTTTAAACATTTACCTTATGAATATGGTGCTAGTATGGGTTACTTTATGATTAAGAGTGAAAGTACTACAATAGATGATGCTATTAATGAGGCTTTAATTAAAATGAGAGAAAATAAGGGGGAATAGTATGTGGAATAGGTTTAAAGAGTTTTCTAAAAATCTTTATGATATTATGATGAAACCTGAGATGCTTACTTTACCTAGTAGTCTTGCTTATTATTTCGTTTTATCTGTAGTGCCTATTATTTCTATATTACTTTTGATAGCAAGTCAGTTTAATTTATCTATAAATTATATTACTGAGTTTTTAGAAAAGAATTTTAGTGCTGAATTAGTTAAAACTATTACACCTATTATTACTAATCAAGGATTAACACTTGGATTTGTTATTTATATTTTAATGGCATTATTTATAGTAAGTAATGGGTGTGATGCTATTATAGTTGCTAGTAATACAATATTTAATTTAAAGAATAAGAATTATTTTGTTAGAAGATTAAAGGCTTTTCTTTTAACTGTTGTATTAGTTATGTTATTTACATTCATGTTAATAGTACCTGTATTTGGTGAACAGATATTAAATATGTTAACACATATTGGATTTAATAATAAAATAATAGATGTTTTAAAGATGCTTTATCCTGTACTTAATATTCCATTATCATTATTTGTAATGTATTTGGGTATTAAATGTATATTTATAATAGCGCCTGATGAAAAGATAAAGGCTAAATATGTTAATAAGGGTGCTATATTTACTACTATGTGTTGGTTTTTAATGACTTTAGTATATAGTTATTATGTTAAACATATTGCAACATATAATATTTATTATGCTGGACTTAGTACTATAGTTACACTTATGTTTTGGCTTTATTTCCTTGCATTTATATTTGTAATGGGACTTAGTTTTAATTATAATACAGTGGAAGAGAATATTGAAAAGACTAATGCTATTAAGTTAAAAGAAATTGAAGAAAAGGTTAAGATGAGTAAAAATCATGTTTAATCTTTTTTTATGTTAGATTTAATTGTGGACAACATATGATAATTTTGATAAAATTAATTTATAAGTGTGGTGTAGTAGTATGGTTTTTAAGTGTAAAATGTGTGGAGGAGATGTTGAAGTATTAGAAAACAATATAGGTAAATGTTTGTATTGTAAAAGTACTATGACTCTTCCTAATATAGAAAATGAAAAAATAATTAATTTATATAATCGTGCGAATTTTTTAAGAATAAGTAATGATTTTGATAAAGCTAAAGAAATATATGAAAACATATTAGAAATTGATAATAACCAAATAGAAGCTCATTGGGGTATTTTACTATGCAAATATGGTGTTGAATATGTTGATGATCCTAATACTAAGAAAAAAATTCCTACATGTCATAGAACTTTAGATACTTCAATATTAACTGATAAAGATTTTAAAATAATTAAGAAGGAATCCTTTGGCGATACACTTGATTTATATAATAAAGAAGCCTTAGCTATTGATAAAATTCAAAAAGAAATATTATCAGTATCTATTAAAGAAAAACCTTATGATGTATTTATATGTTACAAAGAAACTGATGAAAATAATGAGAGAACTGTTGATTCTGTTATTGCTCAGGATATTTATGATAAGTTAATTGATAATGGTTTGAAAGTTTTTTTTGCTAGAATTACTTTGGAAAATAAATTAGGTACGGAGTATGAACCTTATATTTATTCTGCTTTGAAAAGCTCAAAAGTTATGCTTGTCGTTGGAACAACTGAAGAAAATTTTAATGCTGTCTGGGTTAAGAATGAATGGAGTCGTTATCTTGAAATGATGAAAGATGATAAAGGTAAAGCATTGATTCCAGTATATAGTAAAATAAATCCTTATAAATTGCCTGAAGAGTTTGCAATGTTACAGGCTCAGTCTATGGATAAAATTGGAGCACTTCAAGATGTTGTAAGAGGCGTTAAAAAACTAGTTGATGAATATAGTGGAAATATTAAAGATTATGAACAAGAAACTATAGACAGAGTTGCATCTGCACTTGATGATGCTAGGAGTATAGGAAATGGGAAGTATGAGGTTACTATAGTCAAAGAAAATTTACCGCTTTGGTATTATATTACTGTCATTTTAATAGCTGGATTTACTTGTATGTACTATTTAAGTTTTTTAATGACTAGATTAACATTTTTGCATTCAGTTTATACTTCAAAATTATTTAGTATAAGTAAAGTTGCTTTTGTTATCAATTTTATATCGTATATTTTTTATGGGTTAGGTCTTTTATTCTCTATTTTAAATAGAAAATTAATTAAATATAAGAAACCATCGCTGTTAGTATTTGTGTCTCTTTATTTAATATCATATTTTATTTGTATTGGAAAAGGTTATATTCCATCTATTTCTTTTGTTATCCCTTTATTACCTGTCTTGCCGTTATATCTATTTAATCCTTCATTCAAATTAAATACTAGCGCTAAGACTATAATGGACAAAGACGAAAAAGATAAACAAATTGGTAAAAATAAATTAATAAAAAATAATTTTACAGTAAAGGAAAAATATAGAATTAATTTTAAACTATTTATTTTTATAGTAAGTATTACATTCCTTTGTTTTGGTATTTCTTTATATAAAATTTTGCCTTATTTTTCTTCTTCTAATATTGTTGATGATAATTTGGATTACCTTGATATATATATTACAAAATATATTTATAGAAGTCCTGGCAGTAGTGTATTTGTTGGCTATATTAATAGTGGAGATAAATTTGAAATATTAGATATTGAAAATATAAACGGTTATGATTATGTTAAAATTAAAACTAATAAATTAGTTACAGGCTGGATAAATCTTTCCAATAGCAGTTTTACTTTAAATTTTAAAAATTATAATATTATTGATGAAGAAGATAAAGACGTTGAAATAATTGTTAACTGTAATGTTCAAGGCGGTATGTGTGAAAAATATTATTTACAAACTAATGAAAGAGATTATACAAAAAAACAATTAAAAGTTATAACAGATTATATCAATATAAGAAAAGAAGCTTCTCCTTCCTCATCTAAATTGGGTAAAGTTCACAAAGGTGATATATATACTATATTAGATGAGTTCTATAATTGGTATAAAATTAAAACTTCGAAAGGAAAAACTGGCTGGATTTCAAAAGGTACTAATAATGAAGTTTATGTAGAATTGTTAGATTATAGTGAATAAAAAGTTATTGATTTAAAACAATAACTTTTTTTGTATAAAATAGATAATGTAGACAAAAATTAATAAATTTGATAGAATATACATGTAAGATGTGGTGAATAAAATGGTTTTTTAGTGTAAAATATGTGTGGAGAAGTAATGCATTAGAAAACAATTTTGTTATAAAATATAAAAAATTAATTCATGTGTTGTTATAACTATTGATGCGATATTTATATTTATAGTTTTATCAATATCTCACTAGATTTTAAACAAAAGAAAATACAAGTTATTATAGATTATGGAGAGGATAGAACTGAATATGATTAAATAGTAATGTTTTAGAAAAATGAATAGAAGTGAAAAAGAGGCACTATATATTATCAATATTTTCTATGTGGGTTGTGGCATAAAATTGAACATGATGGATAAGAAGGATAGGTGATAAATAAGTACGAAAATGAAAATATTTAAGAGTATCTAATAAATAAAACTATAAAGGAGGGATTATAAATGGCTTTATTTGAAGTAATTAAAAAGAAAAATGATGATAAAAATATTATATGGAGGTTTCCTAAAAGTAATTTTAATACTGGTTCAAAATTAATTGTTAATCAGTCAGAAGAGGCTTTATTTTATTCAAATGGTAAAGCACTAGACTTATTTGGACCTGGTAAATATACTTTAACAACTAATAACATTCCTATTTTAAGGGGATTGTTAAATCTACCTACTGGAGGTAAATCACAGTTTACTTGTGATGTATACTTTATAGATAAAACTGTACAAAAATTTAAATGGGGTACAGCTTCAAGACTTGAGTTTTTAGAACCAATATATAAGTTTCCAATTAGTATAGGTGCATGTGGTGAATGCTGGTTTAATGTGGAAGATTCGAGAAAATTTATTGTTAAAGTTGTTGGAATTAAAGATAAGTTTGATAATGAAAGCGTTGATAGTTTCTTTCAAGATCAAATGCTTGTTAAAGTTAAAACTTATTTAAATAATTTAATAACTAAAGATAAAATATGTATTTTTGAAATAGATGGTAAATTAGATGAAATAAGTGAGGATTTAAAAAAACTACTAGATAAAGATTTTTCTGAATATGGAATTAAATTAGAAAAATTCTTACTTACTAATATATCTAAACCTGAAGAGGATAAACAGTACTTAAAATTTAAAGAATTATATTTCAAAAAAGGTGTACTTGTAGCCGATGCTGAAGTAGAAAAAAGCATTAGTAAAATTGAGGCTGAGACACAAGCACAAAAAGTTAAAATTGATGCTGAAGCAAGAAGTGAAAAACGTAATATTGAAGGATATTCTTATCAAGAAGAAAAAGGATTTGAAGTTGCTAAAGAAGTTGCTGGAAATGAAGCAATTGGTCAATACACTAACCTAGGTGTAGGACTAGGAATGATAAGTGGAATGTCAGGTGCGGTTGGAAATAAAATTTCTAATACTGTAAATGGTGCATTTGTTAATGCTGGAAACGTATGTTCTAAATGTGGAACAGAAAATAAGATAGGTTCAAAATTCTGTAAAAAATGTGGAGAACAACTACAAGATGTTTCTTCGTATTGTACTAACTGTGGTTCAATATTAGATGCTGATTCTGAATTTTGCCCTAAATGTGGAAAGAGGGTAAATTAATATGAAAAAGAATATATTTATTTATATCATTGGATTAATAATAACTTTAGTTGCTGTTTTATTTACTTTCTTATATTACAAGTCAAATAATATTCTTACAATTTATACAACAGGTGATTCTTATGCTTATAATTATGCTAAAACAAATATGATCAATGTTATTGATATATCTACTTCACATAAAGATTATTTTGATTATGTATATGAAGATTTTAAAGCAAATCTTGATGATGAGGGACTAAGTATTATTAATTACGAAGGAATTAGTGAAGAACTTATTATTCCAGAATATTATAATGGAGTAAAAGTATATAAAATAGAAAAGGGTGCTTTACCTAATACTGTTAAAAAAGTTGTTCTTTCTAGTAATATTACTTCAATAAATGAAGATGATTTTACTAATATTGAAATAAAATGTTATAATAATGACTATTGTAATAAATTAAAAGAAAATACTAAATTAAATGTAACAATAATTACAGACACAGAGTCATACACAAAAGCTTTAGAAACTTTAGATTTTACTTACAATTTAAACAATAATGAAATAGAATTAACTAATTATATAAGTGATATTGAAACTATATTAGTACCTAAAACTATTAATGGTTATAAAGTAACATCTATTAATTTTGATGGGGAAAAAGTTACTTCTATGTTTATACCTAGCACAGTAACATCAATAAATGCTGATATTACATCTAATTTATTTAATAAGTGTTTTAAAACAAGTATTTTAGTTTTAATAATATCTTTAGTAATTTATGAAATATGTATATTTATTTCTAAAGTTTATTCATCAATAGATAAAACATATATCTATGGAACTTCTATATTATATTTAGGAATTACAATTTACTTAGTTTATATAATTAGTAAAAATCCATTTAATAATTTGCTTTATATTAAATATTTTATATTATTATCTATACTATATATTATATTGAATGTTTTGTATACGATGGCAATAAAAAAGAATGTAGTATTTGATGAAGAAATAAAAAATTCAAATAATTTTATCAAAGAAATAGAGTTATTACTTTTAAATTATGATTTAGATGAATTAAAAGAAATTAAAGAATTAGTTAAATATTCTGATCCTATTTCTATTGATGAAGTTAAAGATATTGAAGAAAGTATTAAAAAGGAAATAAAGGAAATTGATGGAGATAATTTGACTGAGAAATGTGATACCATTAAGAAACTTCTTAAAAAAAGAAATTTAATAATAAAGAATAATAAATAATTATTTAATAGAAGAAAAGGTTAAGATGAGTAAAAATCATGTTTAATCTTTTTTTATGTTTGATTTAATTTGATAAATGTGGTATTATTTTATTGTAAGAAGATAGGGTGTGATTTTAATGAATGATGATGAGAAGAAAATCATAGAAGAAGATGGTCTATATTTTGTAGAACCTGAAGATAAAAAGAAGAAGAGAGCTATTATAATTATATTACTTTTAATACTATTATTAATTGCAATAGGTAGTGCTAGTTTTTCTGTGTATAATTATTTTAAGATTTATAAACATAGATTAAATATAGATACTGATAGAGATGGGATAGCTGACCTTAATGTAGACTTAGATAATGATGGATTGTGTGATGTTAACTGTGACACTAATGGGGATGGGAAACCTGATTTAAATGTTGGATATAAGAAAGTACTTAAGCCATATTTTAATATTGATACTAATGGAGATGGGAAACCTGATAAGAATTTAATAAATGTTAAAGATGAAGATGGAAAGTGTATTAAGAATTGTGATACAAATAACGATGGATATCCTGATACAAATATAGATTTTGATGATGATGGGATATGTGATTTAAATTGCGATACTGATAAAGATGGTAAGTGTGATGTTAACTGTGATGTTAATGGAGATGGGAAGTGTGATTTAAATTGTGATACTGATAAAGATGGAAAACCAGATACAAATTTAGATGAAGATAAAGATGGAATATGTGATAAAAATTGTACTGGAAAAGAAAATGATGTATGTAAATTAAATTGTGATACTAATGGAGACGGGAAATGTGACAGAAACTGTGATGATAATAAAGATGGAGTATGTGACAGAAACTGTGATGTTGATGGAGATGGGTATTGCGAGTTAAATTGTGATACTAAAGGAAATGGTAAATGTGATTTAAATTGTGATACTGATAAAGATGGTATTTGTAATATTAAATGTGGTAATACTGGAAAAGATTTATGTCTAGTTAATTGTGATACTGATGGAGATGGGATGTGTGACAAAAACTGTGACTATAATGGAGACGGTAAGTGTGATTTAAATTGTGATATTAATAATAATGGAAAGTGTGATAAGAATTGTGACACTGATAAAGATGGTATATGTGACAAGAAGTGTGATGGTAATGAGAATGATTCATGCAAGTTAAATTGTGACTATAATGGGGACGGAAAGTGTGATAAGAATTGTGATACTGATGGAGACGGAAAGTGTGACAAGAATTGTGATGTGAATGGAGATGGTAAGTGCGATTATAATTGTACTGAAAATAATGATGTTTGTCTTAAGAATTGCGATTTAAATGGAGATGGAAAGTGTGATTTAAATTGTGATACTAATGGGGATGGAAAGTGTGATAAGAACTGTGACACTAATAATGATGGTATATGTGACAAGAACTGTGATGGAAAAGAAAATGATGTTTGTAAAATAAATTGTGATACTAACGGAGACGGAAAGTGTGACAGAAATTGCGATACTGATAATGATGGAAAGTGCGATAAGAACTGTGATGCTAATGGTGATGGAAAATGTGATTATAATTGTGATGCAGGCAGTGATAAATGTAAGAGAAATTGTGACACTGATAAAGATGGTAAGTGTGAACTAAATTGTGATACTAATAATGATGGAGTATGTGATAAGAATTGTGACACTGATGGAGATGGTATATGTGATAAGAATTGTGATGGCAAAGAAAATGACACATGTAAAATAAATTGTGATACAAATAATGATGGAAATTGTGACAAGAACTGTGATACTAATAACGATGGAATATGCGACAAGAATTGTGACTCTAATGGAGACGGTAAGTGTGATTTAAACTGTGATATTGATGGAGACGGTAGATGCGATAAGAACTGTGATACCAATGGCGATGGTATATGTGATAAGAATTGTGGAGGACCTGTTGATATTGGAAAGAATGATGAGTATATTTTAACTTTTAAAGATATTACAGATTTAAAGAATGTTAATATTTATCCTGGGTGGAGTGCTAGTAAGGTATTTGAGATAACTAATACTAGTGCAGTTACTTTAACTTATAATATTAATTTTACAAGTGTTAAGAATGAATTTTCTACAACTAATAATTTATATTATGGACTTATTAAAGATAATAAAACTTTGATAGATATTAATACAGCAAGAGCACCTTATAAAGATGGTGTCATGTTAAAAAGTATTATTATTAAACCAGGTGAAACTCATACTTATATGTTTAAGTTAATGTTTAAAGATAGTGATGTTAATCAAGATATTGATAAGGGTAAAAGTTTTTATACAAAGATACAAATAGAGAATGTACACTAAGTGCATTTTCTTTTATTTTGTGTGGAGTTTTTCTTTAAAATGTGTTAATATTATAAATAGAATAGGAGGAGTTATGACAGAGGAAGAGAAGAATAAAATAATTGAGAAAGAAAAGCTGTATTTTGAGGTGGCTAAACCTAAAAAGAAAGGTAGAACTGTTCTTTTGGTGTTTATGTTTATATTATTTATTGGTGTTACTGCTGTTTCATCTTATATAATTATGAATTATTTTGTAGTTAAAAATAAGAACTTAAATGTAGATACTAATGGTGATGGATGGCCTGATTTAAATGTTGATACTGATGGTGATAAGATATGTAATGTTAACTGTGATACTAATAGAGATAATAAACCTGATTATAATATTGGTTATAAAAATATTATTGTTTCTTATTTTAATGTTGATACTAATGGAGACTTAAAACCTGACTTTAATTTAATTAATCAAGATACAAATAATGATGGGGTATGTGATATTAATTGTGATACTGATAATGATAATAAGCCTGATATAAATATTGATTTAGATGGAGATGGAGTAGTTGATTTAAATATTGATTTAGATGGTGATAATAAGTGTGATATTAATTGTGATTATTTAGGTAATACTTATCCAACTGTTAATTTAGATATAGATGATGATAAGAAAGCTGATATTAATATTGATATAAATGATGATGGTAAACCAGATGTTAATATTAACTATGGAAATGATTATGAAAAAGCTATATTTAATGTTGATACAGATAATGATGGCAAAGCTGATTTTAATTTAATTAATCAAAAAGATAGTAGTGGTATGTGTGTATTAAATTGTGATGTTGATAATGATGGATGGCCTGAATTAAATATTGATATCGATGGAGATGGAATAGCAGACTTTAATATAGATGTTAATAATGATGGTAAGAGTGAAATTAATATTGATTTAAATGGTAATGGTATATGTGACTTAAATTGTGATATTGATAACGATGGAAAGGCAGATACTAATATTGATACAGATAATGATGGAAAGGTTGATATTAATATAGATGTTAATAATGATGGCAAAGCAGGAATAAATGTTGATTCTAATGGGGATTTAGTAGCAGATACTAATTTAATTAATCAAAAAGATAGTAATGGTAAATGTATATTAAATTGTGATACTAATAATGATAATAGACCAGATGTCAATATAGATACAGATAATGATGGACTTCCAAATATGAATATTAGTTTAAATAATAGTGGAAGTGTTAATGCTAATGTTGACTCTAATGGGGATGGGATAGCTGACAGCTACTTAATTGATACAAAAATATTAACTAAAGATACTAAGATAGAAAATATTGATTTAAGTAAAGATAATGAGTATAAGTTTTCTTATTTAGGGATGAATGACTTTGATAGTAGTATTGTTAAACCTGGATGGACTAAGACTAAAACATTTAATATAACAAATAATAGTGATGAAGTAATAACTTATTCAATATATTGGGAAGATATTTTAAATGAATATCATTATGAAGTTAGACCTAGTTATACTTTATATAAAAATGGTACTAAAGTAGTAGAAGGAAAAGTTAATTATGTAGCACAGAGGGGTGAAGTTTTATTAGATAGCATTGAGTTAAATGCTAATCAAACTGATAAATATGAGATGGTATTTACTTATGCAACTAATGTGGAACAAAAACTACTTGATAATAATGTAAATAGGTTGTATTATTCTGCATTAAAAGTAGTTAAAAAATAGTGATAAAATGAGGAATGTTGTCCTCATTTTTAATTTTGTATTAAAAAAAATTAAAAAAATGATATAAAGGGGTTGATTTTATATTAAAAAATTGATAGAATTTTTATTGTAAAGGAGGTAAAGAACTATGGGAGAAAACAAAGGACAAACTATTTTCTTATCAGTAATAGGAATTGCAACATTATTAGTGGCTATCATTGGTGCTACATTCGCATACTTTACAACTACTATGGGAAATAAAAATGCCGTTACAGGTAGTGTTACTACTGCAAAAATCTCAGCTGTAACATTAGCAGGTACTACATTTAGTGGTGAAAACATTATGCCAGGTTGGACAAGTGGTGAAAAAACTTTCACTATTTCATCTGAAAGCATAACTGGTGACGCTTCAGCTGAATATGCTTGTAAGATTGCTAAAACTGGTGAAGGAACTTCAACAGACTTTGAATATCAAATTTCAGGTGCTAATAACACTACTTATGGTGAATGGACATTAGTTCCAGCTGCTGAAACTGAAGTTGCTAAAGGAACAATTTCTGCTAGTAACTTAAGTGACGCTTATAAAATCCAATTTAGATTCAAAGAAACTGGTGCAGAACAAACTAACCAAGGACAAACTTTTGGTGCTAAGGTTACTTGTGACTTAACTAAAGTTAACGGTCAAGTTGGAAAATAGTTTGAATTAACATAGTTAATTTACGATTATTAACAAAAATTAAGTTAGATTTACTTCTAACTTTTTTTGTTGTTTATGTACTTGAATTTTTTTTATTTTTTTGATATTATATTAATAGAATATGGAGATATGGATATGAAAGAGAAAGATATTAAGACATATATTTGTGCAATTATTGTGGTTATATCATTTATTTTGGTGGCTGTAGGTGCTTCTCTTGCAGTGATTTATTATAAAGTAAATGGTAATGAAAGTAATGGTGTAGTTGATGTTAAATCAACTTATGCTATGGCTGTGTTTCATGATGTACAAGGCTTTGATGATAAGAAGGTTATTCCTGGATGGAGTAATGAAATGAAATTTGAAATAGTGAATACTTCAACTGAAGAAGATGCTGTTGGTAGATATTCTTTATATTGGGAAATCGAAAAGAATGAGATAAATGCTGATGAGTTTGTTTATTCTTTAAGTGGTAGTTCTACTAAAGATGGAAAAGTTTTAAAAGATAATACTGTTACTAATAAGTTAGTTAGTGTTAGTGGACAGAAAAGGGTTCCTACTGAAACCTTTAAAATTGGTAGTGGAGTAATAAATACTGGTGTTACTCATAGTTATGTTTTAAAGGTATCGTTTTTAGAAACTGGTAAGAATCAAGATGAGTTACAAGGTAAAGTATTTAGTTCTAAAATTATTGCAAAAGGGGAGTAGGTGAAGATATGAAGAAAGATAAAACTGGTATTTTATTAACTGTTGTGAGTATATTAACTATTCTAGTTGCAGTTATTGGCGTTACATTTTCATTTTTTACAACTACTCTTAATTCTAATAATGCTGTTACTGGGTCATTAATTACTTCAAGAGTCGGTAATATCACTTTTGATGGTGGAAATGATTTTGATAATAATATTGATATTGTTCCAGGATATGTTGGTACTAAAAAATTTACAATAAGTGTTCCTGCTAGAGATGTTAGTAATACTGTTTATATTAGACTTGATTATACTAATACTTTTAGTGATTTAGAGTGGAGTATTACTGGAAGTGGTGCTAAAACTAGTGTTATTACTGGTAAAATTCCTACAAGTAGTTTAGATGGTAATGGAAATCCTATTAGTAAAAGTGTTGTTGTTGTTGAGAAAACTATTTCTGCTAGTAATAGTGCTCAGACTTTTGAATATACTATGACAATTAGTTTACCTAATAGAGATAGTTTACAAAATTATGATCAAGGTAAGAAATTTAATGGAACTTTGTATGCTGATTTAGGAGGAGATGGTGATAAAATTTATTATAATACTAAGAATCCTAATGGTACAAAGAGTGAACCTACAAGTTAGATGTTAATTTAACATCTTTTTTTGTGAAAGAATAGTGAAATTTATGTGTAATTAATGACTTTTTGTTATAAATTTGGTAAAATACTCTTGAGGGAATGATTATATGAAGAGTATTGTTTTAAATTTTAGAGAAAAGTTTAAGAAGTACTATAGTACTAATATTTTGTTTTTATCTTATACTTTATCTTCTTTAGTAATTTCTTCTTTATTAAGATGTCTTACTATGGGTTTTGTGAGTGATTTTAGACCTATTCTTTTCGATTTAATTGTAATTTTGATAGTTGGATCGTTTGGTTATCTTTTTAAGCCTACAAAGCAGTATAAGTATTTTTTAACAGTTAGTATTATTTTTACTTTGATTTGTGTTATTAATTCTATTTATTATATGTTTTATACTAATTATGTAACAGTTAGTTTAATTGGTACTATGAGTATGTTTGGACAGGTGAGTAATTCTGTTACTACTAGGCTTAGTTTAGAATATTTTGTATATTTAATAGCACCTATTAGTCTTATTTTTGTTAATAAGTATTTAGTTAAGAAAAATTATTATTATAAAGTAGGAAAGGATGAGAGAGGTAAACTTATGTTTAAAAGAACTTGTTTATCTGCAATTGTTCTTTGCATACTAGTTAGTTTAACAATGACTAAGAGTGATGGAAGTAAACTTGTTAAGTTATGGAATAGAGATGCAGTTGTTAAAAGGTTTGGAATTTATACTTATACTGTTAGTGATTTAGTTGTTAGTATAGTTCCTACAGTAAGTCCTATGTTTGGATATGATGAAAGTACTAATACTTTTTTAGAGTTTTATAGTAAAGGAAGAAAGTATGATACTAATAAATATACTAATGTATTTGAAGACATGAATGTTATATTTATTCATATGGAGAGTATTCAAAACTTTTTAATTGATTTAAAGGTTAATGGAGTGGAGATTACTCCTAATATAAATAAACTTAGTAAGGAAGGCATGTATTTTAGTAAGTTTTATCCTCAAATTAGTATGGGGACAAGTAGTGATAGTGAGTTTACTTTAAGTACTGGTTTATTACCAAATTCTTTAGGTACGGTATTTGTTAACTATTATAATAGAAAGTATGAGACAATGGAGAATGCTTTTAAAGAAAAAGGTTATTATACTTTTGCAATGCATGCTAATGATGGGGAATACTGGAATAGAAAGAATATGTATAATACTTTAGGATATCAAGATTTCTTTGATGCTACGTATTATAATATTCCTACTGATAAGAAAAGTGAAGATTTCGTAGGACTTGGGTTAAGTGATAGGTCTTTCTTTGAACAAATTATTCCTATTTTAAAAAATATTAATGAGTCACATGATAAGTATATGGGTAAAATTATTACTTTGAGTAATCATAGTCCATTTGATGATGTTACTAAATATGGAAATATTGATTTGGGGTATTTAAATGATACTGAAATGGGTAATTATTTAAAGAGCGCTCATTATGCTGATAAGTGTTTAGGATATTTCTTTGATATGATTAAAAAGAATGGACTTGATAAAGATACAGTATTTATTTTATATGGAGATCATGAGGCTAAATTAGGTAAGAAGAATTTTAATCTTTTATATAATTATAATGAAGTAACTGATGATTATAAAAGTGTGGATGACCCAACTTATGTTAATTTAGATAATTATCAATATGATATGTTAAAAAATACGCCTTTGATTATATTATCAAGTGATGGTATAATTAGTAGTGAGGTTAAAGATGTTATTGGGATGTGGGATGTTTATCCTACAGTTAGTAATATGTTTAATTTAAGTTATAGGTATCCACTTGGAAATGATATTTTTAGTAATAATTCTAAGATAGTTGTTTTTCCAAACGGAGATATTATTACTAATAAAGTGTTTTATAATAATTTAAGGGATGAATATGTTTCTTTAACTAGTGAACCAATTAGTAGTGAGTATATTTTGGAAATTAAAGAGTATGCTTCTGTTAGGTTAGATGTTAGTAAGGGAATTATAGTACATAACTTAATAAAAAACGAAGAAGAGAGGATTAAAAGGTGAATTTATGAAAAAGGTTTTAAATAAGAATAAGTTATTTTATGCAATTATGTTTAGTTTGATATTTATTGTTATTTTAATAATGGGAATTGTTTTTACTAAAGAGTTTATTTTGGGAAAAAATAAAAGTGTAGTTAGTAAGAAGAACCTAGATAGTTTAGAGATGTATGGATATACTTTAGATGACTTAGATAGTAATTTATATAAAGAGTATTTTAATAAACTTAAAGTTACTTTAAATGAAGATCATATTAATTATGAAGATTATGCTAAAGAATTAGTTATGCTTTATGTGGTTGATTTTTATACTTTAAGTAATAAGATTACAAGTAGTGATATAGGTGGAGTTGAGTTTATTCCAACAGATATGGTAGATAATTTTAAAATGCATGCTGGAGATACTATGTATAATCATGTAGAGAATAATATATATGGAGATAGGAAACAAGAGTTACCTACTGTTAAAAGTGTTAATATAAGTGAAGTAGTAGAAACAAGTTACACTTATAAAGATAAAGAGTATGATGCTTATAAAGTTAGTGCTACTTGGGAATATGTAAGTGATATGGGTTATGATAAAGAAGGAATATTTTATTTAATTAAGGATAATAATAAACTATATATTGTAAAGAAAACAGGGGAGGAATAATGGATAAAGTTTATCAATATTTGATTAACGAAAGTGGAATTAGGTATAGAGATACCATTGTACTTGGTATTAGTGGTGGACCTGATTCAATGGCACTACTTAGTATTATGTTGAAGCTTAAGGAAGAGTTAGATTTAGTTTTAGTAGTAGCTCATGTTAATCATAATGTTAGATTAGAGAGTAAAATAGAGGAAGAGTATGTAAAAGAGTATGCTAATAAAGTAGGAGTTATTTTTGAAGGATTGAGTGTTAAATCTTGGGGAGATGATAACTTTGAAAATGAGGCTAGAACTGTTAGATATAATTTTTTTGATAAGGTAGTAAATGAATATAATGCAAAGTATTTAATGACTGCACATCATGGGGATGATCTTATTGAAACTATACTTATGAGAATTGTTAGAGGTTCTACTTTAAAAGGTTATAGTGGATTTAGTAAGGTGATTAATAGAGATGATTATAAGATTATTAGGCCATTTATAAGTGTTACTAAAGAGGATTTGATTAATTATTGTAATGTTAATAATGTTAAGTTTTATATAGATAAAACTAATATGGAAGATGATCATACTAGAAATAGATATAGAAAATATGTTTTACCTTTTTTGAAAGAAGAAGATCATTTAGTGAATGAAAAGTTTTTAAAGTTTAGTGAAACATTACTTATGTATAATGATTATGTTGATAAAGAGGTTAAAGAAGTATTTAATAAGGTTTTTAAAGATGGAGTGTTAGATATTAATAGATTTAAAGAACTTGATTATTTACTTGGTAATAAGATTATTTATAATATATTAGAGAAAATTTATGGAGATGATTTGTTTATTGTTACTAGTACTCATGTTAATTTGATTTATAATTTAATTAATGGGGGTAAATCTAATAGTGTAGTACATCTTCCTAATAATGTTAAGGTAATTAGAAGCTATGATGAAGTTAGTTTTGATTTTGATGATGAAGAAGTTGATGTTTATGAAATTGAAATTAATGAACTAGTTAATTTACCTAATGGTAAAAATATTGTTAGGGTAAGTGATAGCGATGATAATAGTAATAATGTTATTAGACTTAGTAGTAGTGATATAGTTTTACCTCTTTTTGTTAGAACTAGAAGAAATGGGGATAAGATGATTGTAAAAGGTATGAATGGTCATAAAAAAGTTAATGATATATTTATTGATAATAAGATTTCTACAAAGGAGAGACATGTTTGGCCAGTAGTATGTGATGCTGAAAATAATATTGTTTGGGTACCTGGACTTAAAAAAAGTAAATTTGATGTGGAAAATGGTAAAAAGTGTGATATAATACTTAAGTATTATTAGAAAGGAAGAGTGTTATGAAAAAAAATAAGAATATACTTAAAGATTTAGTGCCTTATTTGATGTTATTAGTTATTGTTAGTGTTATTTATTATGTTTTTAATATGAATAATGTTAAAGTAAATGATATTAATTATAATGAGTTTATAACTAATTTAAAGGCTGAAAAAGTTAAGGAGTTAGAACTTACTCCTAAGAATAGTGAAAGTGTTTATTATATTAGTGGTAAACTAGATGGATATAGTAAGAATGAAAGTTTTAAACTTATTGTTCCTTTTACAGATAGTGTTATTGATAATATATTGGATATTAGTAATGAACAACAATTAGATGTTAAAATAAATAAAGATTCTGGTAGTATTAGTTGGATTGCAATTATATTTGATTTTATTCCTATTATACTTATTACTGGTTTAAGTATTTATTTAGTTAAAGCTATGATGGGTAATGGTAAAGGTGGAGCTTTAGATTTTGGAAGAAGTAGGGCTAAACTTAATCAAGAAGGAGGAAAGGTTACATTTAAAGATGTTGCTGGACTTAATGAAGAGAAGGAAGAAGTTAAAGAGTTAATTGATTTCTTAAAGAATCCTAAGAAGTTCCAAAAATTAGGGGCTAGAATTCCTAAGGGTGTTCTTTTGGTAGGCCCTCCTGGAACAGGTAAAACATTACTTGCAAAAGCAGTAGCAGGAGAGGCTAAAGTGCCGTTCTATTATATTAGTGGTAGTGACTTTGTAGAGCTATTTGTTGGTGTTGGTGCAAGTCGTGTAAGGGATATGTTTAAACAGGCTAAACAAAGTGCTCCATGTTTAATATTTATTGATGAAATAGACGCAGTTGGAAGACAAAGAGGAACTGGTTTAGGTGGTGGACATGATGAAAGAGAACAAACTTTAAATCAACTACTTACTGAAATGGATGGTTTTGGTGCTAATGAAGGTATTATAATTATCGCTGCGACTAATAGACCAGATGTTCTTGACCCTGCACTTCTTCGTCCAGGTAGATTTGATAGACAAGTTACTGTTAATTTACCAGATGTTAGAGAAAGAGAAGCAATACTTAATGTTCATGCTAAAGGTAAAACTTTTGAAGAAGGAGTTAACTTAAAGAGAATAGCTGAAAGGACTCCTGGATATAGTGGGGCTGATTTAGAGAATTTACTTAATGAATCTGCTTTACTTGCTGTTAGAAGAAATAAAGATGCTATTGGAATGGATGAGATAGATGAAGCAAGTGACAGAGTTCTTATGGGACCTGCTAAGGTTAGTAGAAAAGTAACTGATTATGAAAAGAATATAGTTGCTTATCATGAAAGTGGACATGCTGTTTTAGGGATAGAACTTCCTAATGGTGAAGAAGTTCATAAGATTACAATTATTCCTAGAGGCATGGCTGGAGGTTATACTCAAATGCTTCCTAAAGAAGAGAGAACTTTAGTTGCTACTAAGGATGAGTTACTTCAAAGAATAACAAGTTATTTAGGTGGTAGAGTTGCTGAAGAGTTATTCTGTGGTGAGATATCAACAGGTGCAAGTGACGACTTTAAAAGGGCTACTCAAATAGCAAGAAGTATGGTTACTGAATATGGTATGAGTGATTTAGGACCTGTACAATTTGAACATAAGAGTGGAGAAGTATTCTTAGGAAGAGACTATACAAATAGTAATAAAAATTATAGTGATACTGTTGCTTTAGAAATAGATAAAGAAATTAGAAAGATTATAAATGAATGTTATAAGAACGCTAAAGATATTTTATCTAAGAATAAAGGATTAGTTGAAGCGTTAGCTAAAACATTATATGAAAAAGAAACAATTACTAAAGAAGAAATTGAAGAAGTTGTTAGAGAATATAATGAAGGTAAGAAAACTAAAAAGAAAGATAAAGTTGAAGAGTAAAATCCTCAACTTTTTGTGTTGGTAAGAATACTAAATTAGAAAAAAGTATAAATATTATTTAACAGATTTAGGAATAGGTCAAGTAATGAATATATTAATATATTTTTCAATTTATAAAATTATGTTTTATAATTAAGAGAGGGATTATTAAAAATAATTTTGAAAGTTTTTAATATTCTCTTTTAAGTTTATTCTTTTTGTGTTAAAATTAAGTATAGCGAGGTAGTATTATGGGAAAGGTTATATCACTTGTAAATCAAAAAGGTGGGGTAGGCAAAACAACAACAAGTATAAATTTATCTAGTGCTTTAGGACACTTGGGTAAAAAAGTTTTATTAATAGATTTAGACCCACAGAGTAATAGTACTACTGGGCTAGGTCTAAATAAAGCAGATATTAGTAAAAGTATATATGATGTTATAACACATAGTTGTGATATTAGAGATGCTATTATTAAAACTAAATTTAAGAATTTATCTATTATTCCATCTATGATTTATTTAAGTGGAGCTGAAATAGAGTTAATTCAAACTGCTAGTAAGGAGAGTAATTTTGTTATAGGAGATCAATTAAAAATGCAAATTGATTTAATTAGAGATAGGTATGACTATATTTTAATTGATTGTCCTCCAGCGCTTGGAGTGCTTACTACTAATGCTCTTGCTGCTAGTGATAGTGTGTTAATACCTGTACAATGTGAATATTATTCACTTGAAGGTGTTACTCAACTATTAAATACTATTTTACTTACTCAAAGTAAAATAAATCCTAAATTAGATATAGAGGGTGTTTTACTAACTATGTTAGATGGTAGAACTTTGGTTGGACTTGAAGTAGTTGAAGATGTAAGAAAGTTCTTTAAGGAGAAAGTATTCAATACAATAATTCCTAGACTTGTTAGGCTTGTTGAAGCGCCAAGTCATGGGAAACCTATACTTGAATATGATCCTAAATGTAGAGGGGCTCTTGCATATATTAATTTAGCGAAGGAAGTGATTGAGAGAAATGGAAACGAAGAGAAAAGCTCTAGGGAAGGGGCTGGAACAATTATTTAATGTCGATACATTTAGTATTGATGAATTTGAAAAGAATGTAGTTGAAAATGCATCTAAGAGTGATATTAAGAATATTAGGTTAGATGAATTAAGAAGTAATCCTTATCAACCTCGAAAAGTTTTTGACCCAGAGGGACTTAATGAACTTGCTAGTAGTATTAAAGAATATGGTGTTTTTGAACCAATTATTGTTAAAAAAAGTATTAAGGGTTATGAAATAGTTGCTGGTGAAAGAAGAAGTTTGGCTGCTAAGAAAGCAGGGCTTAGTGAAATTCCTGCAATTGTTAGGGATTTAACTGATGATGAGATGATGAGTATTGCTCTTTTAGAGAATATTCAAAGAGAAGATTTAAATGCTATAGAAGAAGCACTTGCTTATAAAAAGATGATAGAACATATGGGGTTAACTCAAGAAGAACTTGCTAAGAAAGTGGGTAAGAGTAGAAGTCATATAACTAATATTTTAGGTATTTTGAAACTTCCTAAAGATGTTCAAAATATGGTTTTAGAAAATAAGATATCTATGGGACATGCAAGAAGTTTAAGTAAATTAGAAAATGACTTAGAGATAGTTAATTTAGCCCATGAAATAAGTGATAAGAAGTTGAGTGTTAGAGAAACTGAGGATATTATTAATAATAAAGATATGCCTAAGAAAACTCCTATTAAGAAACATGAAGTGTATGCTAATCAGTATTCTAATATACAAAGTGTTATGAGAGAGAAAATTGGTACTCTTGTTAAGATTAGTAATAATAAAGTAGTTATTCCTTTTGATAGTGATAAAGATTTAGAAAGAATATTGGATATTTTAAATATAGATATTAATTATTAGGTGTATTATGAAATATGGAATAGGTAGTATAGTTATTATGAAAAAAGGTCATCCTTGTGGAGAAAACTTATGGGAGATTTTGAGACTAGGAGTTGATTTAAAACTTAAATGTACTAAGTGTGGAAGAACTATTATGATGGATAGAATAGAGTTTGAAAAGAAACTAAAGAAAGTGGTGGAAAATGAAAAATAAGAAGTATCCAGTGTTTGTATTTATTTTATTAACTTTTGTTGTTATATTACTTAGTTTTGTTTTTTCCTTATTTGATTTACAGGCTGAATATAGTACAGTTAATGCTTATAATAATACATTACAAAATAATGTTGTACAAGTAGAGAATTTACTTAGTTTAGAAGGAGTAAAATATTTGCTTTCTAATACTGTTTATAATTTTGTTAATTTTGCACCTTTAGGAAATTTAATAATTATATTAATTGGTATTGGTGTAATAGAAAAGACTGGGTTTGCTAGAACTTTCTTTACTTTGATTACTCAAAGTTTTAGAAAGAATAGTATTACTTATGTATTAATTTTACTTAGTATAATATCTAGTTTATTTGGTGATATTGGTTTTGTGTTTTTATTACCAATAGGGGCTTTGTTATTTAAATATGGTCATAGAAATCCTTTAGGTGGTATTATTGCTTCTTTTGCGGGTATTTGTTTTGGATACGGAATAAATGTGTTTTTAACAAATTTAGATAGTAGTTTACTTAGTTTAACTATTAATAGTGCTAAGGTAATTGATAAATCTTATAGTATAGGTATTTTCTTTCAATTATTTATTATGTTAATTGCTTTAGTAATTGGTTCTATATTATTAACTAGAGTTACTGAGAAAACAATAATGCCTAGTTTAGGTAAATATGAATTTGATGAAGTAGAGACTTTAGATAATGTTAGTTTTACTAAAAGAGAGTTAAGGGGTTTAGTTATTAGTATAGGTGCTTCTATTTTATATATAGTACTTATAGTATATATGATTATACCTGGTTTACCTTTTAGTGGAGGGCTATTAGATTCAAATGGTACATATTATATTGATAAATTATTTGGTGCTAATTCTTTGTTTAATCAAGGGTTTGTATTTATATTAACATTCTTATTTATTATAGCTGGATTTAGTTATGCAAGTGTTGCTAAGACTGTTAAAAATGATAAAGAAATAAGCGAATGTTTAAGTTATAGTTTAGATGGTATTGGTAATATATTAGTTTTAATATTTGTGGCTAGTTTGTTTATTAATGCTTTTGATAAAAGTAATATAGGACTTGTGTTAGTTTCATGGTTAACTAATCTTATTAATAGTTTTAATTTTAGTGGAGTAGGGCTTGTTTTATTATTATTTATTATAGTAATTGTTTGTGGATTATTTTATACAGGACTATTAAGTAAGTGGGAAATTATGAGTGGAAGTGTAGTTCCTACATTAATGAATGCTAGTATTAGTCCTGAATTTGGTCAAACAATATATATGGTAGGATCTAGTTTATCTATGGCATTTACTCCTTTAACTACTTTTTATGTAATTTATTTAGCATTTTTAAGTAAGTATGATAAGAGTAATAAAGTTAGTGTATTTGGTTCTATTAAATATATGAAAAGTTATGGAATAGTTATGTTAGTTATGTGGACTATATTATTACTTGGTTTTTATATAACTGGGTTACCTATGGGAATAGGTAGTTCACCTATATTAACTTATTAGTTTAGGAGGTTTTGAAAATGGCTTTGAAAGCAGGAATTATAGGAATGCCTAATGTTGGGAAGAGTACTTTGTTTAATGCTATTACTAAGAAAAATATTTTAGCTGCTAATTATCCTTTTGCAACAATAGATCCTAATTTGGGAACTGTAAGTGTTCCTGATACTAGACTAGGTGTACTTGAAAATATGTATATACCTAGTAGATGTATAAGTGCTCAGTATGAGTTTACTGATATTGCTGGACTTGTTAAAGGGGCTAGTAAGGGAGAAGGTCTTGGGAATAAGTTTTTATCTCATATAAGAGAAGTTGATGCTGTTATACATGTTGTAAGATGTTTTAGAGATAAAGATGTTATACATGTTGATGGAAGTGTTAATCCTATAAGGGATATAGAGACTATTAATTTGGAACTTGCTATTAGTGATTTAGAGATAGTTAATAATAGATTAGATAAAATTAAAAAGAAGGCTATGACTAGTAGAGATAAAGATGCTTTGAAAGAAGTAGAGATAATGGAAAAGTGTAAGGGTATACTAGAAAGTGGTGAAGTATTAAGACATGCTAATTTTGATGAAGATGAGTTAGATGTTTTAAAAGTATTTAATTTTATTACTTTGAAACCTATGATTTACTTAGCTAATGTTGATGAAGTTGATTTAGTTAATAATGATAATCCTTTTATTAAAGAAGTAGAGGATTATGCCAAGAATGATGGGTCACTTGCTATACTTATGTGTGCTAAGATAGAGAGTGAATTAGTTGAGTTAGAAGATTCAGAAAAAAAGGTGTTTTTAAGTGAGCTTGGAATACCTGAAAGTGGACTTGATAAGTTAATTAGAGTTACTTATGATATATTAGGACTTGCTACATTTTTTACTGTAGGTACTGATGAAGTAAGAGCATGGACTTTTAAAAAAGGTATGAAGGCTCCAGAGTGTGCAGGTATTATACATAGTGATTTTGAAAGAGGATTTATTAAGGCTGAAGTAATGAGTTATGATGATTTAATTAGTTATGGAAGTGAACTTAAAGTTAAAGAGGCTGGTAAGGCTAGACTTGAAGGTAAAGAGTATGTTATGCAAGATGGAGATATTTGCTATTTTAGATTTAATGTGTAGGAGAAGTTATGAAAAAGATAAGTAAAACTAGATTTATTTCTAATGGTTATATTAGCAGAGTGGAATTAAAGAATGAAGCTAAGAAGATAGTTAGTGAGAAGTTAAGTATTTTATGGAAAGGGTTAGCATTACTTTTTATACTTGATTTACTTACTAATATATTAATTCAATATTCTAATTTAGATAGTGTTAGTACAAGTATTGTTAATATAGGTTTTAATTTATTATTTGTTCCTTTAAATGTTGGTGTTATATATTACAGTATATGTGTTGTTAGAGGTAAAGAATTTAAGGTAAGTGATATATTTAGGTATTATGGGTATAGTATGTTTAAAATATATCTTATTCAAATATTAATGAGTTTAATAATTGGTGTAGGATTAATTTTATTTATTATTCCTGGACTTGTATTTGCATTTATGTATAATTTTAGTTTATATTGGTATGTTGATCATGATGATGAAGATGCTTTAACAATACTTGGTTATAGTAGAAATTTAATAAAAGGTTATAAATGGGATTATTTTGTATTTATATTATCTTTCTTAGGATGGGCATTGTTATGTTTATTTATTATCCCAATTATATTTGTTTATCCATATTTTATGGTATCTAATATTCTTTATTATGATGAACTTAAAGCTATTAAAGAATGTGAATAAGTGAGCAATATATGCTTGCTTTTTTTTGTGAATGGTAAAATTTATGTAGACAAAGTTGTGTTATTGTGGTAAAATACTTTCGAGAAGAGAAATCTTCCTTGCTTCAAGTGAAGCCAATAGACCATAAGGAGGTGAAATAATGAATAAGTATGAAATAATGTTCATTGTAAAAGCAGATGTTTCTGAAGAAGATGAAAAGAATACTGTAAAGGCTTTTGAAAAAGTTCTTACAGATATGGGTGCTAAAATTATTAATAGTAAGGATTTGGGACAAAAAAAATTAGCATATGAAATTAAGAAACAAGTAAGAGGATATTATCATTTACTTAATGTTGAGTGTGATAGTAAGGCTGTTAAAGAGTTTGATAGAAAAGCTTTAATAGATGAAAAAATACTAAGACATTTAATTATTAAGGAGGAAAAATAATATGAATAAAGTTGTACTTGTTGGTAGATTAACTAGGGATCCTGAAGTTAGAGTATTTAGTAATGGTAATCCTGTTGCTAATTTTACATTAGCTATTAATAGAAATTTTAAAAATAAAGATGGTAATATTGATGCTGACTTTATACCTGTTGCTGTTTATGGAAGACAGGCTGATGTTATTCAAAAATATGTTACTAAGGGTAGTCAATTAGGTGTTGATGGTAGAATTCAAGTAAGAAGTTATGATGCTCAAGATGGAAGTAAGAGATATGTTACTGAAGTTGTGGCTGATAATATTGAATTAATGGGTTCTAGAAAAGATAATACTAATCCAGTAAATGCTTATGTTGATACTACTAGTGAAGTATATATGGATCAACCAAGTCAAGAAGTTGGTGTTGATGTTAGTAATGAGGATCCTTTTAAAGATTTTGGTAATGAAGTGTCTTTAAGTGATGATGATTTACCATTTTAGAAAGAAGGAGGAATAGAGTAATGAAAGAATTTTATCCAAGAAAAAAGAAAATATGTCAAATGTGTGCTGGTAAAAGCGTTGATTATAAAGATGTACCTATTATAACTAAGTATATTAATGAAAAAGGTAAAATTTTACCTAGAAGAATGACTGGTGCTTGTGCATTACATCAAAGACATATAGCTAGAGAAGTTAAAAGAGCTAGATTTATGGGATTAATTCCATTTGTTAAATAACACTTAATGTGTTATTTTTTTGTATAAAAAAAGATTAATCGTTATCTTTTAATATTCCGATTAATCTTATAAGTTGTAATATTTCTGCTAGTGTTCCTGCTACGTATGTTAGTGCAGCTGCAGTTAAAACGTTTTTAACCTTATCTTCTTCACCTGTAATTAAGTTTAAACTATTTAATTCTTTTATTGCTCTTTTAGATGCATTTATTTCTACTGGCAAAGTAACTAATTCAAATATAACACTTGCTGATACAACTATTATTCCTAAATATATTGCATTTACTATTTCAAAGAAGAAACCTATTAATATTACTAACCATGATATTCTACTAATAAAACTTACTATTGGAAATATAAATGTTCTTAGTCTAAGAAAGAAATAACCTTCTTTATCTTGTATTGCGTGTCCTACTTCGTGTGCTGCGACAGCCATAGATGAAATAGTGTCATTTCCATAAATATTTCTAGATAGTTTAATGACTTTTCTATTTGGGTCATAATGATCTGTTAAATATCCATTTGTTTCAACAATGAGTAAATCATTTAAACCATTTTTATCTAATATTTTTCTTGCTACATCATAGCCTGTTAGCTCTTTAGAATTTTTTATTCTACTATTATTTTCATAAGATATCTTAATAAATATTTGTGCTAATAAAGGTAGACCTATTATTAGTAAAACTAATATTATATCCATTTAAATCACTTCCTAAATTTATTATAACATATTAATTAATATTATTCATTAATTAACACACAATTTTCATTAAGTTGTTTATCTATGTTTTTAGCATTATCTTTTAAGTAGTTAGAATTATTTAATAGGTTATTTAATTCTTTTTCTTTAATATTTGGTTTTTTCTTTTTAATTATTTTTATTATATCTTCTTTAGTAAGAGAGTTATAAATTATACTATTTTTATTATCTTTTAATTCTTTGTTAATAAATCCTATACTTGATGTACTTGCCAAAGTTTCTTCTTTTATTATTAAGGTATTATTTAAATTTATTATTTCATTATTATTTAGTTTTAATTCTCCAGTTTTTATTATTTCATTAAATAAGTTTTTTATGTTAGTGTTAGCATAGTTATAGTTTTCTAAAAGTATTATTGATAAACTGATTAATTTAAGTGGTTCAAATATTGTGTTTTTTTCTTCGTAACCAACGTAACCTTTTGGAGAACCTACTATTTTGTTTATGCTTAAGGAAGATGAGTATTCTTTCATATTTAATGTTATTAGGTTTAAATTTAGGTATTTAGATAATTTTTTAATAGTTAGAGTTTTACCTGTTCCAGTTGGACCTTTTATGGTTATTTCTGTTGGTAAGTTATTATTATTTAATAAAAATTTTTTAGTTTTGTTAGTGATTATATCAATATTTTTGTCTTCATTAATTATGTTATCTTTTAAGTACTTGTTTAAGTCTTGTATGTAAGAAATGTTAGATAGTTCATAAACAACTGAGTTTGTTTTATTTTCTAAAACATTTTTTAGTATATCTCTAGTTACTATTTTTTTTTGTTTTTTGTTATTAACTATTTTTAAAGTACTTATTAAATTATTTATTTCTTCTTTTAAAATGCATGCTTCTTTGAAGTTATTTTTAAGAATTAGATTATTTTTTTTGTTAGTTAATTTTTCTATTTTTTTATTTATTTTATCTATTTTTGTTTCTTTTTTTATAAGAGAAGTTTTTGCACATATTTCATCTAGTATGTCTATTGATTTATCTGGATTTTTTCTATTCTTTATATATTTGTTAGTTAGTTTAATTGTTAAATCTAATATTTTATTAGGTATTTCTACATTGTGATATTTTTCATAATGAGGTTTTAGTTTTGTAAGTATTGTTTTGGTTTCTTCATATGTTGGCTCTTTTATAAGTATTTTTTGGAATCTTCTATCTAATGCTTTATCTTTTTCTATACTTGTTTTGTATTCTAAAGTTGTTGTTGAACCAATTAATTTTAGTTTTCCTCTTGCTAAGGCTGGTTTTAATATGTTAGACGCATCTATTGCACCTTCTGCTCCACCAGCACCAACTATGCCGTGTATTTCATCAATAAATAGAATTATGTCTTCAGAAGCTTCTATTTCATTTATAATAGTGTTTAGTTTTTCTTCAAATTCTCCTCTATATTTTGTTCCTGCAATTAGGGTTCCTAAGTTTATACTATAAATTGTTTTGTTTTCTAAAAATGTAGGTACTTGTTTATTTTTAATTCTTCTTGCTAGTTCTTCAACTACTGCGGTTTTACCTACACCTGCTTCTCCAATTAGTAATGGATTATTTTTATTTTTTCTTTTTAGAATTTCTATTATTTCTAATATTTCTTTGTCTCTACCTATTACTGGATCTAGTGAAGAAGAAATTTCATTTAGATTAGTTCCTATAGAATTTAAAAGGATATTTTCTTTGATTAATCCTATAGTTTCTACTTCTTTTTTAAGACTGTTTATATCAACTTTTGTTTTCTTCAAGTATTTGTATGCTTCGGTGTCTTTGTTAGTAAGTAGTGTATTTAATAAGATTGGTAAAGATATTATGTTAGATATTTCATTGTTTTGGTATATTATTTCTTCAATAATTTTAAGCATTTCTTTACTATATAATATATAACTATTTCTTTCTATTTTGTAGTTTTCTTCATTTGTTTCATTTTTTTGAATGTACTTATTTAATATGTTATCAATACTTGTTTTCATTTCTTTAATAGCTAATACAATATGTTTAGTTGTTACGTATTCATTATTTTCTTTTATTCCTATTAATTCACTTCTTTTAAGTATTTGTTTTACTTCTTCTGTATAGTTATTCATATACACCTCTTTCTTATTCTATGATATATTGGTGTATTTTATAAAAGAATATACAAAAAAAGAGTTAATTTTTTTAACTCTTAATTTATATAAATAGTACTACTAGTAAAACTAGGAATACAACTAATAATAGTTCTAGTACTAATTTCCAACTCTTCTTTAACCATTCTAAGTAAGGTATATTTAAGAATTCTAGACCTAGAATCATCATTGTTGATGTTGGTGCTACAAACATTGTTAATCCATAGAATGCAGGTGATAATACTTGCAATACATTATTTGATTCAGAATATAGTGAAGCCATATATGAACCAGTTGATGATATTGTATAGTAGTAGTCTACATTCATAATTGATGTAAGTATAGTGTTTAATCCACCAAATATTACATTAATTATATCACCAATCCATGATACATTAATTAGTTTAGCAAGTCCCATTCCGCATGTATCCATTAAGAATTTTGCTATTGTAACTAAGTATGGATGGAAAGCAGCTATAAATAATAGTACATAACCAAACATTACTAGTAAAGCAGGTTTTACTGCATTTTTAATACCTTCTACAAAAGCTTTTAATGAATCTTCTAGTTTAATATTATAAATTAGATTAATTAATAGAATTGATATAAGCATTAAAATTGAGTAATTTTCTACTTCCCAAGAACCAAATTGTTTTAATCCATCAATTAGGTATGCTAGTATTGTATGATCTCCAACTTGCCATTCAGTAATAGTAGTATGGAAGTCACTGAATACTGTTACATTAAATACATTTTCCCAATCGGTGTATCCTAAGATAACTAGTACTAGTAATAAACCAAATATAGTATATAATGGCCAACTTGATTTTTTACTTTGTTTCTTTTCTCCTAGGAAAGCATTTTCTTCAACTACAGCTTCTTTTACTAGAGATTTTTTAGCATGTTTTAATGTAAATGCTATAAATACTACAAAACCAATTACTAGTAGTGCACATCTAGCTATTATTTCTGTGTTGTATTCTGTACTAAATACTTTATTAGCGTATCCTGTAATGTATGAACCATATGTTGAACCCATAACACCTAGTAAAGGTGAAATGAATGTTACTAAGAATGCTGTTATTTTATCATAACCCATTAGTAAGATGATTCCACATAATGCAGGGATAAATATTAGTAATAATATATTTAGACTAAATACACTATTTAATATTGCTAGAACTGCAGCTGTTATAATTAAAAATAGGCTTTCTTTTCCTTTCATAGATTTTGCAATTTTTTCTAAGCAGTTTCTGTATTTACCAGTTGTACCTAATACACCATAAAATCCTCCAACTAATAATATGAATACTAGAGTTTGACTAAAGTATAGTGTAGTAAGATATGGATAATCTATTAATTTATGAAGAGATACTCTACTTAAACCAATATTCATAATTTCTGAACCACTTGCTTGTGATGCAGGAATTATCCATGATAATACAGCAAATACTAAGAACATTATTGCAATTACTTTGAACAATGTGTTCTTTTTCATTTTCTTTACCTCCCATTTAATTATACAATATAAATGTAAAGTTTTACAAGTAAATATCAAAAATTTCATTTAAAATGTTATAATTTTTATTTAAGAAAAAAGGCTAATTATCTGTTACATCGTCAAATAATTGCCTTATATCTATTTCTAATGCGTCTGCAAATTTACCAATTGATTCAAGTGTTGGTGTTTTGTCAATTGATAAACATTCTAAATCTCTTACATATCCGTGTGAAAGGTCGGCTTTGTCTGCAAGTTCTTGTAGAGTATATCCTCTGATAAGTCTATATTTTCTAATGTTTTTTCTTACTTGTATTGATAAAATGTCTTTTGAATATCTACTCATAGAAGATGTCTCCTTTCTTATATTTTTTATTATTTCACATTTTTTTGAAAAAATATGTCGCCTGCGAGAAGATTTTGTGTTATAATGTTATTAATATTATGAAAGGAGTGATTTTGTATGGCAAAGATTTTGAAAATTAAAGACGATGTTGTGTCTATTGGTACAGATACTGGTGGAATTAAACAAGTTAGAGCAGAAGACTTAAACTTTGTACCTGTAGTTGGAGATGAAGTTGAGATTTTTCAGACTGAAAATGATGTTGTAGTTACTAAAAAGGTAGAAAAGAATACTAATACTAATTCTGGTATTAATATTAATTTAAGCAATAATCAAAATGCTCAGCAACCAGTATATATTGCAAACAATACTAAAGCTGTAAATAAGGTTGTTTATTGTTTGCTTGCATTTTTTTTAGGTGGACTTGGCGCTCATAAATTTTATGCAGGTAAAACAGGAACAGGTATAGTTTATATTTTGTTTTGTTGGACTTTTGTACCTGCATTTATTGCTTTTATTGAATGTATTGTTGCTTTATGTAAAACGGCAGACCAAAATGGAAATATTTTAGTTTAATTTGAGGAGGATTTATTTGTGAAAACTAAATTTATTGTATTGTTTTTATTTATTTCTCTTACAATAACTGGGTGTTCGCTAACTGAGAGTACAAATGAAAAAGGAGAAAAAACTAGTGAATTTAATGTGGGAGAAATAGCTAAAGTTAATAATACTAAAATGGTTATTAATTCAGTTACAAAAATATATAAAGAATGTTCATTTGAATGGGAAGGTAAGTGTGAAAGTTATACAGAACCTGAAAATGATTATTTTCTTTTAGTTGATTTAACAGTTGAAAATATTGGAAGTGAGACACTTTCTATTAGTTCTTTGATGTCATTTGATTTAAAGGATAACAATGGAGAAAAAGGATCTTTAAGTTTTATGTTGGACGCGGTTAAAAGTAGTTTGGATGGAGACATTATGGCTGGAGACAAATTAAAGGGTCAAATTGCTTTTGATGTTAAAGATAGCAATGTTTATTATTTTTATTATTCTGATAGTTTAGTAGATAGTCCTATTAAGTTTGTTATAAATAAGGAGGATATTAAGTAGTTTATGAAAAATAGAAGTAATGTGGTTTTAGCTAATTCTATATTAGCTACAGTTTATATAATATATATTATGATTAAATATGGTGAATATCTTTTAGATAATTTTAAGTTATTTATAGAAATTCTAAATCAAGGAGCTAGCTTATCTTTAGCAAACACTACGATAATTGTTCCAATTTTTGTTATTTTCTTATTTATAGGAATGGTGTTAAGTTGGGTAGGATTTTTTACAAATAAAAAGGTTTTAGTATTATTATCTGCTATTATGTTTTTACTTGGACCTTTAAGTATTTTAGCATTTTCTATTTATGTTTTAGAGTATAGTAAAATATTATTTGTTACATTTTTAACTAGTTTCTTCGTATATTTAATTTGTTGTTCTCCACTTATTATATTAGGATTTATTGGATATGACAAAGTTAAAAGAATATAAAAAGTATTATAAGTATTCTTTAATTGGTTTACTTGGTATTATCATTTTGAGTTTAATTTTATGGGATAGGACACCAAAATATAGTTGGCCTGATGGTATGATTGTTCCTAAACCTAGTTCTAAATATGGAGAAGTTGAAAAAAAATTGAGTGGAGAAGTTAATGCTACTATTTATAAGGTAGATAGTAAAATATATACTAGTTATGTTAAAGAACTACAAAAAGGTGGTTTTTCTATTGATGAAGAAGTAACTGGAAATTGGTTTGAAGCATATAATGATAAGGGATATAAAGTAAGAGTGTCTTATTATGATAATTCTAATGAAATGCGTTTATATTTGGAAATACCTATTAAATTAAGTAATGAAGATATTTCTAATGTTAAGTACATAGATTTAGTACCTAGTATTAATAGTGATAAAGTGAATATTATTAATCAAAGTGATAAGTATTTTGATATTTATGTAGGAGATTATAATTTAAAAAAATATTCTAATTATGTTAATGAATGTATTAATTTAGGATATGATGTTGACTATGATAAGAGTGAGAAATATTTTAGTGCATTTGATACTAGTGGTAATAAAGTTATTATAAAGTATGTTGGATTTGATATTATTAAAATTAGTTTTGAAAAGAGTAAGGATAATAATAGTAATTCAAGTAATACTGGCAATAGTGAAAGTGAACCTAATTATGACTTTAAAGAATTGATGGACAAGTATGAAGAGTTTTTTGATAAATATATTGATTTTATGAAAAAATATAATAATACTGAAGAAATTACTTTAGATATGATTAATGAATATAGTAAATATTTAAGTGAGTATGCTGATTATATGGATAAGCTTTCTAAAGCACAACCAAAAGATTTAAATAGTGCTGATTATAAATATTATATGGAAGTTTATACTAGAATAATGAAAAAAATAGCAGATATGTAAAAAGAGAAGCATTAATTACTTCTCTTTTGTTTCTGGTTTCATTAAAGGAAATAAGATTACGTCTCTAATTGATTCGTTTTCTGTGAAGAACATAACTAGTCTATCAATTCCGTATCCAATTCCTCCAGCTGGTGGCATACCATATTCTAGTGCTTCAACAAAGTCCATATCGATATCGTTTGCTTCATCGTTACCTAATTCTCTTTCTTTTAATTGGTCTTCAAATCTTTTTAATTGGTCAATTGGATCATTTAGTTCAGTGTAAGCATTAGCAAATTCTTTTCCACCTATAAATAATTCAAAACGGTCAACAAATCTTGGATCAATAGGATTTCTTTTTGTTAGTGGTGAAATTTCGACTGGATGACCATATAGGAATGTTGGTTGAATAAGTGTTTCTTCAACGTATTTTTCAAAGAATAAGTTGATAATATGACCTAGTGCTTTTTCGTGTTCTGCTAATTCAATTCCATGTTCTGTTGCTAACTTCAATGCTTCTTCTAGAGTAATTTTTCTAAAGTCTATACCTGTTTTTTCTTTTATTGCATCAGTCATACTTATTTTTTTCCATTCTCCACCTATATTTATTTCGTTACCATTCCATATGAATGTATCTTTGTTAAAGATTTCTTTAGCAATTGTTTTAAACATGCTTTCTGTCATTTCCATCATTCCATCTAAGTTTGAGTAAGCTAAATATGCTTCCATTAGAGTGAATTCAGGGTTATGCATTGCGTCCATTCCTTCATTTCTGAATGTTCTACCAATTTCATATACTGCTTCCATTCCACCAACTAATAGTCTTTTTAGTGGTAGTTCTAGGGCAATTCTTAAATACATATCTAGGTCTTGAGTGTTATGGTGAGTTATGAAAGGTCTAGCTGAAGCTCCAGTTAATAATGTGTTTAGAATAGGAGTTTCTACTTCAGTAAATCCACGATTATCCATAAAGTTTTGAATACATCTAATAATTTTTGGTCTTAAGAATGCTGTTCTTTTTGATTCTTCATTCATTATTAAATCAACATATCTTCTTCTATATCTTTCTTCTTTATCTTGTAAACCATGAAATTTTTCTGGAAGTGGTTTCAATGCTTTTACTAAGTGAGTATATTTTAAACATTTTATTGTTACTTCTCCAGTCATAGTTTTCATTATTTTACCTTCAACACCGACAATATCTCCGATGTCTGCAGTTTTAAATAAATTATAATCTTCTTCTCCAATATCATTTATTGAGATATAAATTTGAATTTTACCTGATTTGTCTTGAATTGAAAAGAATGATGCTTTACCCATTTTTCTTATGAACATAATTCTTCCTGCTACTTTAGCATGCTCATCCATACTTTCTAATTCTTCATGAGTTAAGTCTTTATATTTTTCTTTGATGTCGTTTGCAAGTGAGTCTCTATCGTATCTATCACCAAATGGGTCAAGACCAAGACTTCTTAATTTTTCTGCTTTTTCCCTTCTAACTAATTCTTGTTCTGTAAAATTTCTTTCCATTATTTTTTCCTCCTTCTTTTAAATAAAAAAGTTAATGACTAAAGGGGCATAGTAAGATACCTGCGGTTCCACCCTTCTTAATCATTAACTGATTATCTCTTATTTATAACGGAATTTATCCGGGCTTGTTAGCCACTTGGAAGTTTTTATTCACATTAAGCTTGTTACTAGTTTCCATCATCCTAGCTTTCTATTAACAGTATTTAATGCTACTCGTCTTCTTCATTGATTTACGAGGTTATTGTACTATATTAATTACCATTTGTCAACAGTAAGTTGTTAAA
>SAMEA104315432__coassemble_353_pt1 | contig 23679 bp, 19 predicted proteins | sample SAMEA104315432__metabat2_low_PE_017 | metagenome-assembled genome bin SAMEA104315432 (sample SAMEA104315432) | gut metagenome | biome: Monkey gut; feature: monkey-associated habitat; material: faeces | place: China | collected 2013
GATGTATACTATTTTGCAGGAGATGCAAAGAATAACTGGGTTAAGTTTGGTAAAATAACAGAAAGTTCATGCACTTATAAAGGAAAAGAATTATTTATTTATAATAGAGGACTTAAAAATGTTGAAACTCAAACTGAATGTGAAACTTATTCATTATGTAGTTCTGAAGTTTTTGGACCGATGCTTGTAGAAAATAGTAATATGTGTGGAAATATTAATGGAACAATATTAACTGAAAAAGCAACATGGAATGGTACATCAACGAAAGATATATATTGGAGAATAATAAGAACAAATGCTGATGGAAGTATCAAATTATTATATGCAGGTACTAGTCCAGATACAATGAGTGGCTATATAGGAATGAGTGCATTCAATCCAACAGATAATGATCCAATGTATGTAGGATATAAATATGGAACTACAGGTTCTTTAGAAAATAATAGACTAAATACAAATGGCAGCACAATAAAAACATATGTAGATAATTGGTATAAAAATAATTTAACTGCTTATACAAAATATTTAAGTAATGATGCAGTATATTGTAATGACAGAGAGTTAGCATCGGGTGCAACTTATAATACAGGTAACACAACTTTCTACTATGCACCATATGGAAGACTAGATACAAATAAGACACCAACGTATAACTGTGCAAACATCAAAGATGCATTTTCAGAAAATAATAGTGAAGCAAAACTAACATACCCAATAGGATTAATGTCAATAGATGAGTTAAGTTATGCAGGAGGGCAAGCAGGTAAGTCATTAACCGCACCATACGCATGGTATTACACTAATGCAAATGGAGAAAGTATTACAGGCAGAGCATCATCTTGGGCCCTTTCCCCTGGCCGCTGGTATGGCTCTGACTCGGATGTTTGGATCGTCGATGGTTCTGATAGCCCTGGCATCTTGTACAGCGGCGTCGTGGTCGGCTCGGTGGCTGTGCGCCCCTCAGTTTCTCTCTCGTCTTGTAATCTGATATCCAGAGGAGATGGAAGTCCTGAAAATCCTTACGTTGTTTATACAGGTAGTGGAGTATGTGAATAAATTCCGTTAATTTAACTTTGTCTAACGATTAATTTACAAATATAATTACTATAAAGTATAAATGCGAAAATAAAAACTGATAAATTTGTTAGTGTTAAAAATTGATAATTATTATCAATTTTTTGCTATAATTATACCTAGTTTTTACATATTTTATGTTTTTCTATTAAATATTTTGTTCTTAAAATTGTTGATAAAAGTATGATTATGTGGTAGAATATTAGGTGCTTTGAAAAATAAACACCTTTAGGGATTTTACTTGCTAGTGCTTAATTGTGCAAGTATTTGGAACTATTGGGAAGAAAAACGAAAGGAAGAGTGATATTATGACAGTTGTGTCAAAAAGTTATTTATTAGAAGCAGGTGTTCATTTTGGACATCAAACTAAAAGATGGAATCCTAAAATGAAGGAGTATATCTTTGCAGCAAGAGATGATATTTATATTATCGATTTAGAGAAAACAGTAGGAAAGTTAGAAGAAGCTTATAGTGCTTTATATGAAGCTTGTAAGGATGGTGGAAAAGCATTATTTGTTGGAACTAAGAAACAAGCTAGTGAAGCAAGTATTGAAGAGGCTACTAGATGTGGAGGATACTATGTAACTGAAAGATGGTTAGGTGGTACTCTTACAAACTTTAAGACTATTAGAGAAAGAATTAATAGACTTGATGAAATTGAGAAAATGAAAAGTGAAGGTAAGTTTGAATTACTTCCTAAAAAAGAAGTTGCTAAACTACAAAAGGAATATGATAAATTAAATAAGATTCTTTGTGGTATTAGAGAAATGAAAAAATTGCCTCAAGCAGTTATAGTAACTGACCCTAGAATAGAATTAAATGCAGTTAGAGAAGCTAAAAAATTAGGTATTCCTACATTTGGTATTGTTGATACTAATAGTGATCCTGATTTAGTAGATTATGTTATTCCTGGAAATGATGATGCTGTAAGAGCAGTTAAAGTTGTACTTGGAGTACTTGCTAATGCTGTGTGTGAAGGAAATAATTTACCACTTGATGATTATATAACTGAAGAAGAATTTGTTAAACCTAAAAAGAAAGAAACAAAAAAAGAAGAAGTAACTGTTACTGTTAAAGAAGTAGAAGAACCAGTTATGGAAGAAGTTAAATATGAAGATATGAAACTTAGTGAATTAAAAGCTATAGCTAAAGAACAAGGTGTTAAAGGTTATAGTTCTATGAAAAAAGATGAACTATTAAATATTTTAAAGTAAGAAAAGGAGTGTAATTATGGATATTAAAGCAAGTGATGTAAAAACTTTAAGAGATATGACTGGTGCAGGTATGCTTGACTGTAAAAAAGCATTAACTGAAACTAATGGTGATATTGATAAAGCTGTTGATTATTTAAGAGAAAAAGGTATTAGTAAGGCTGCTAAGAAGCAAGATAGAATTGCTGCTGAAGGATTAGCTAATATTTATATTGATGGTAATAAAGCAGTTATTCTTGAAGTAAACTCTGAAACTGACTTTGTTAGTAAGAATCAAGAATTTCAAAATATGGTTAAAACTATAGGTGAAACTATATTAAAAAATGAAGTTTCTACTGTAGAAGAAGTATTAAGTTTAAGTACAGGGTCTGGTACTGTTAATGATTTAATTATTAATGAGACAGCTACTATTGGAGAAAAATTAAGTTTAAGAAGATTTGCTCTTCTTACTAAAAATGATGATGAATTTTTTGGAAGTTATTTACATATGGGTGGAAGAATTGCTTCATTAGTTATTGTAAAAAATGGTAATGAAGAAATTGCTAAAGATGTAGCAATGCAAAGTGCTGCAATGAAGCCAAAATATGTTAATAGAGATGAAGTTCCTAATAGTGAAGTTGAACATGAAAGAAATGTTTTAACTGAACAAGCATTAAATGAAGGTGCTAAAAAAGAATTCGTAGATAGAATAATTGCAGGAAGATTAAATAAATTTTTTGCTGAAATTTGCTTAGTAGAGCAAGCATTCGTAAAGGATGGAGATTTGACTGTTCAAGCATACTTAGATAAGACTAATAGTACAGTTATTAAAATGGTACGTTATGAAGTTGGAGAAGGTATGGAAAAGAGAAATGATGACTTTGCAAGTGAAGTTATGAGTCAAATTAACAATGCATAAATTAATTAAAATAAATGTTAGTAAAAGTAGCCTGTATGTTATTATAGGCTTCTTTTTAATTCTTCTATTTTATCAAGATATGAAAACACCTAAAGTGAATGATTTGGCTTTAGTAAATAATAAAATGCTTACGAATGTTAATGGACAAGAACTTTTAGATATACTTGAATCTAAAACTGGAGTTGTTTTGGTTGTTAATGATAAAGTAGATATTAATAGAATATTAGACATTTTAATAAATTATAAAACTAATGAGAATATTTATGTATATAATGCTAAATATGATGAAGTTGTTTTAGGACTAGATGATGAAGAAAATGTAATTATTAAGCAAGAACCTTCTAAAATATATAATAAAATCTTAGACGAACTTGGAAGTTATGCAGACAAATATTATGTTTATGATAGTTGGAATACTCCAATTGATACTGGATATTTGAGAATGTATACTCCTATGGTAATGTTTGTTAAAGAAGGTAATATATTATTTAGTAGTTCTATAGTGGATGATAGTATTACTGATGAAGATTTAAATGTTTTATATAAAAAAGGTTTTAGTTTACTTAAAGTAAGTTAAAGTGGAGTTTTCCACTTTTTTTGATGTAAAAGTATGTTTTTCGTACAAAATGTACGAAAATTAGTAGAAAATTCGTACATTTTGTACGGATTATAAAAAAGCACAATATAGAATTGTCCATTTCTGAACATAAGTTGGGCCAAAGATTTCTCTTCATTTTCATTATATCAAAAATATTTATAAAAAAAACTTTACAATTAAAATGTAAAGTTATGTTAAAATTTATTTTTTTATTAAAATGTACTTTACTTAGTAATAAGTTTAGAGTAAAATAGTGGTAGGTAGTGGAGTGAAGTGGAAGAAAGTGGGGGATTACAATGCTAATGGGTGAGTTTAATCATAGTATTGATGATAAGAATAGACTTATTATTCCTTCTAAACTTAGAAATGAACTTGGTAATGAAGCTGTTATTACTAGGGGACTTGATAAATGTTTATTCATTTATTCTAAGAAAGAATGGGAAAGTATTGTAAGTAAACTATCTAATTTGCCATTTACTAAGAAAAGTGTAAGGGATTTTAATAGATTTTTCTTAAGTAGTGCTTCTACTATTGTATTCGACAAGATGGGTCGAGTAAGTTTATCTCAGTCTTTACTAAATTATGCTAATTTAAATAAAGAATGTGTTATTATTGGCGTAAATGATAGAGTTGAAGTTTGGGATAAAAATGAATTTGATACTTTCATATCTTCTAATTTAGATAATTTTAGTGATATGGCTGAAAATTTATTTGAAGGAGGACAAGATGCATAAGAGTGTATTACTTATTGAGAGTATTAATGGATTAAATATTAAACCAGATGGAACTTATATAGATTGTACATTAGGGTATGCTGGTCATTCAGGGGAAATATTAAAGAGATTAGAAACTGAGGGGTTTTTATTCGCCTTTGATCAAGATGAGGAAGCTGTTAATTTTAGTTATGATAAGCTTTCTAAGATAGGTAATAATTTTAAAATATTTCATACTAATTTTAGAAATATTAAAGAGTGTATTACTGATAAAGTTGATGGTATTTTATTTGACCTTGGAGTGAGCAGTCCTCAACTTGATGATGCTTCAAGAGGATTTAGTTTTCATAAAGATGCACCTCTTGATATGAGAATGGATAAGAGACAGGAGTTAGATGCTTATAAAGTAGTTAATACTTATCCTTTAGAAAAATTAATTGATATTTTATATATTTATGGAGAAGAAGTAAATGCTAAAAGTATTGCTAAGGGAATTATTAGTAATAGACCAATTAATACTACTTTAGAACTTGCTGATGTTATTAAAGAGAATGTTCCTATTAGTTATAGAAAAAAGAGTAATCCTTGTAGAAAAACTTTTCAAGCAATTAGAATTGAAGTTAATTCTGAACTTAGTATATTAGAGAGTAGTTTAATGGATGCGTTTAGTTTACTTAAACCTAATGGAAGAATGTGCATTATTACTTTTCATAGTTTAGAAGATAGAATAGTTAAGAATGTTTTTAAAAAACTATGTAGTGATGACATTAATAGTAAGAATTTACCAGTAGTTCCCCTTGAGATGAGGGCTAAGGCTAAACTTATTACTAAAAAACCTATTATACCTAGTGGTAGTGAATTAGAGTTAAATAATAGAAGTAGAAGTGCTAAATTAAGAATAATAGAAAAATTATAAAAAGGAGAATATTTATGGCTAGAAAGAAGAATCAAAAGTTATTGAAGGGAGAAAGAGTACTAAGAACTTTTATATTACTATTAATTATTGGTAATATATTTGGTACATCTTTTAGTATGGCTCTTCTTTCTAAAACTAATATAGAAGTTGAAAGTATTAGAAAAAAAATATCTAAGCAAGAAAGTTTAAATCAAAGTTTAGAGATGAAAATAAGTGAACTAGCAAGTTTTGATAATGTAGAAGGTATTGCATCACTATATGGTTTGGAGTATAATAATAGTAATGTTAGAACAATAAATGAATAAGGAAGGTGTTAACATTGAAGAAAACAAGAACTGTAAAAATTAGTAAATATTTTTTACTTGTTGTTGTTTTTTTGTTTGGTCTTATAATTTTAAAACTTAGTTATATTGTATTAAGTCCTAAAGTAGATGGTATTAGTTTAAGTGAGTTTGCATCTAATAGGAATACTGTTAAAGAAACTATAGTAGCACCTAGAGGAACAATATATGATAGTTTAGGAAATACTCTTGCAGTTAATGTTAACTCTTATACAGTTATAGCATATTTAAGTGAATCTAGAGAAGACGATAGAGTTAAAGATAAAGAAAGTACTGCTAAAGCACTTAGTCCTCTTATTAATATGACTGAAGAGAGTATTCTTAGTTTACTTAATATTGAAGGAGTTTATCAAGTGGAACTTGGACCTGGCGGAAGAGGTATTACTGAATTAGTAAAGGAAAATATTGAAAAACTTAATTTACCTGGAATAGATTTTATTAAAAGTGTAAAGAGGTATTATCCTAATAGAAATTTTCTTAGTTATACTTTAGGTTATGCTAAAACTAATGATGATGGGGAAATTGTTGGAGAGATGGGACTTGAAAGACAATATAATAAAGATTTAACTGGGATTAATGGGTCAAGAACTTTTGAAAGTGATATATATGGTTATAAGATAGCGAATACTAATGAAGAAGTGATAGAAGCTAAGAATGGAAAGGATATTTATTTAACAATAGATACAAATATTCAGATGTTTACTGAACAAGCAATGAAAACATTAGAAACAGCAAGTTCTATGGAATGGGCTAGTATAAGTGTTGTTAATGCTAAAACCGGGGAAATTCTTGGAATCAGTTCTAATCCTAGTTTTGATCCTAATATAAAAAATATAACTAGTTATTATGATCCTTTTATTAGTTATACTTATGAACCTGGTAGTACTATGAAAACATTTAGTTTTATGGCTGCAATTGAAAATGGTTTATATGATGGAGAAGAAAAATATAATTCTGGAAGTATTAAAGTAGGAGAATATACTATAAAAGACTGGAATAAGACTGGATGGGGTAGTATTAGTTTTAATGAAGGATTTTATGGAAGTTCGAATGTTGCTGCAACTCTTCTTAGTCAAAGGTTAGGAAGAGATAAGTTAAAAGATTTTTATAGAAGTTTAGGTTTTGGTAAGAAGACTGGAATTGATTTACCTAATGAACAAAGTGGTAAGATAGACTTTAATTATGATATAGAAGTTGCTAATGCTAGTTTTGGACAAGGTATGAGTATTACTGCTATTCAAATGGTACAGGCTATGACTAGTATTAGTAATGATGGGGAAGTAATTAAGCCTTATATAGTTAAAAAGATAGTAGATTCTAATACAAAAGAAGTTTTAGTTGAAAATAAAAGAACTGTTGTTAAGAGAGTTGCTAGTAAAGAGACTGTTAATCAAGTTAGAGATTTACTTGATGGAGTAGTTAATAATTTGCAATCTATTACAGCAAGTGGGCATAGGTATAGAACTGATAAAGTTAGGACTATTGGTAAAACTGGTACTGCTGAAATTGCTGGAGATGGTGGATATTTAACTGGTAGTATAAACTATGTAAGAAGTTTTGCTGGAATGTTTCCATATGAAGACCCACAAATTATTGTGTATGTTGTTGCAAGTAAGATTAGTGATAATTTATTAATTGCTAAAGCAACTAAACAACTAGTGGAAGATACTAGTACATATTTAGGAATAGTTAGTAGTGAAGTTTCTCCAACAGGTGATAATTATACACTTAAAAGTTATGTTAATAGAGATGTAGTTAGTTCTATAGAAGAGTTAGAAAGTATTGATTCTAATGTTATTTTAATAGGAGATGGTACTAAAGTAATTAGTCAGTATCCTAAAAAAGGAACTATTATTAATTCTAATGATAAAGTATTTTTGGTAACAAATGGTACTAATTATAAATATACTAATATTGAAGGATTTTCTAGAAGTGACTTAGATGTGTATTCAAAGTTACTTGGTGTTAACTTTAACTATAATGGTTATGGATATGCATTTGGTACTAATTTAAAAGGAAGAAATGTTGTTAAAGGAGAAACTATTGATATTAATTTAAAAGTAAAATATTTAGAAGTAGAAGATAATTCGACAAATAGTGACTTGTAAATATAGTATACTCTTAATGGTGATGTTATGAGAGTGTACTATATTTTTTTAATTAAGAAAAGTGTTTATGATATAACTAAGAATAATCCTGAAAAGTTATATAAGACTTTAGAAAATATTTATTTGCTTGATAAAGAAGATATGTATTTAGGATATAAGATGTTTGATAAAATATGTAAATGTTTACCTAAAAATAATTTTAATAAATTAGTAAGAGATACTAATATAGAGAATTTATGTTATTCAAATAATAAGAATACTCATGTTATTAATGATTTTTTAAATAATGAAGTTACTAAAATGATTATTAAGAATAGTCATATAGTTGTTAAGAGTAATAGTATTTATCCAACACTTTTTAATAGTATTAAAAGTATTCCTAATTTGTTTGTATGTGATTTTGTTAATATGGATTATTTTTATTTAAAGAAGGTTAATTATATAAGATAGTTGTATTTTGTTTAAAAATTTTATATAATGTTATTAGGAGGCGTAGAAATGATTTGGGATATATTATATGTTCTAATAGGACTTATTGTAGGAATTATTGCTGGGTTTTTAATAGCGAGAAAAGTTATGACTAAAGAGTTAAAGAAAAATCCACCAATTAATGAAGAAATGATTAAAACTTTAATGAAAGGGATGGGAAGAACTCCTAATCAAAAACAAGTTAATCAATTAATGAAACAAATGAGCAAATTTAATTAATTTGCTTAATTTTTTAGGAGGAAATATGTTAAAAGAAGTATTATGTGATTTACGTGAGTATTATTTAAATGAAGAGTATTATGTTAACAAGGTTAAAGAATTAATTTTTGGTATTAAATAAAGTACTTGATATTATGTATAAAATTTGGTATAATTTTATATGTGTAATGGGGCTGTATTGATTCGACAGAGTAGTTGTACGTATGGATACAAGTAGTAGGCGTACTTAAAACGCAAAATAAAATAATCGGAAACGATTTTAATTTTGCTCCTAGTTTTGCCTAATTAATGGTACTGGAGGTTCAGTTTATTCTTTGTCCATGAGAATAAGTACTGGACTCATAAAAATGGACTATACTATATAATTGTTTAGGTTATATAATGAAATTATTCTAAACTTATGCTAGTACTGGAATGTTGGCTCTCCAAGGTATTAGATGAAAATTTAAACCAACTAAACTTGTAAAAACGTCTGTATGGTTGATGCTTTGGACACGAAGTCGCACTTCGTCAGCTCCACCAAAAATAGTAAGTTATCCCCTTTAATGGGGTTTTATTATACATTTAATTTACAAAGTAAAACATATTGGAAGTAATATGTGGTATACTTATAATGGATGGTGATATTGTGAAAGTTATAGTAACTGCTGGAGGAACTGGAGGACATATTTATCCTGCTTTAAGTGTTATTGAAAAAATATTAAGTGAAAAAGGTAATGAAGTATTATATATTGGTACTAAAAATAGAATGGAAAGTAAGTTAATTCCTGAAAAAGGTATTCCTTATGTTGGACTTGATATTTATGGTTTATCTAAAACTAATATACCAAGAGATATTAAGAATATTTATTTAGTAATGAATTCATATAATAAGTGTAAAAAAATTATGAAGGAGTTTAAACCAGATTATGTTATAGGTTTTGGAGGATATGTGACTTTGCCTGTTTTACTTGCTGCTCATAAGTATAAAATTAGATGTGCTATACATGAACAAAATAAACTTCCTGGTAAAACTAATAGATTTCTAAGTAAATATGTTGATACTACTTTTGTTTCTTTTGATGAAAATAATAATTATTTTAAAAATGAAGTTATATTAAGTGGTAATCCATGTGGGGAAAAGGCTATTACTACAAAAAAAGTTGATAAGACTACATTAGGTTTTGATAAAAATAAGAAATTAATTATTATAGTAATGGGTAGTTTGGGTAGTGAAGTAGTTAATAATAGATTAAAGGATTTTATTACTAATTTTAATGATAAAGATAAAGAAATACTTTTTATTACGGGTAACTCTAGTTATGAAGAGTTTAGTAATATAAAAAATGATAGAGTAAAAATTGTTCCTTTTATAAATGATTTGAGTGGGCTTATGTCTAGTGCAGATATAATTATATCTAGGGCTGGTGCTTCTACAATAAGTGAAATTTTAGCTCTTAATAAGCCTTCAATATTAATACCTAGTCCTTATGTTGCTAATAATCATCAATATTATAATGCTTTAGAACTTAAAAATAAGAACTTGTGTTATATGATAGAGCAAAAAGACTTAGATACCAATAGTTTAAATGAAGGTATTAAGTATATTTTAATGAATGAAAAAGATATGATTAATAATTTAAAAAATGAACCTAAACTTAACGCAAGTACTATTATTGTTAATAAAATATTAAACAAATAATGAACATAAAAAAAACTAACTTATTAAAATCTCTGAATATAATAAAGTGGATTAGATAAATCTAATTCATTTTTTTGTAAAGGAGATTTAATTATGAATTTGAATGATTTAAAAATAAGTGGAAGAAATATGCTTAGTGTAACTGATGCATTAAATATGCCACTTTTAAAATTAAAAATTAATGTAAACGAAAGTACTATTGTACCTAGTTTAAATGAATTAAGAATATTTGTTGATAAAAGTGAAAATGAGACATCAGATAGAAAAACTTATATTTTTTCTTTGAATGAAGTGTTAGGGATTAATGATGAATTTGTTATCACACCTAGTATAGATAAAGATAAAGTTAGTTTAAAAACTTATGTTCTTAGAAATGGTGAAAAGGAGTTTATTCCTAGTAAAAAAATAATATTATTTGAAGGAGTAAACTATATTAGTACTAATTATATCAATGCTGATATAGATATAGTTTATCCAAAGAATGTAGATTTAGTTAATTTGTTTTTAAATAATACCTTGTATGAAATGAGTGATAATAATATTTATTTTAAAGACTGTTTTACTTTGGATGATGAAAAGATAAATGCAGAATTTAATAGTTTGAAAGTTAACTGTATTAGTAGTAATAATAATTCTTTTAGAATAGATGAGAATGGGAATATTACATGTAATAAAATAACTTGTACAGACAGTAATATATTAGATAAGATATATCCAGTGGGTAGTATTTATATGAGTGTAAATGATATTTTACCAAGTGATGTATTTGGTGGAGTATGGGAAAAGATTAAAGATAGATTTTTACTTGCATCAGGTGATAATTATCAATTATCTAGTGTTGGAGGTAGTGCTCAGATTCAAAGTCACTCTCATATTATTCCTGTACTAAGTGGTACTACTTCAACAAATGGAAGCCATAGTCATGTATTATCAAGAAGAACTACAACGTATGCTGCAGGTACTCAAACAAATTACCGCGCAATTGCATCTCCACTTTCGGTGAAAGCAGACTATGATGAAGTTATTTCTTCAGAAGCAAGTGGAAGTCATACTCATACTTTTAGTACAAATCAAAATGTAACATCTGTTTTTGGTACAGGTGACTCTGGAAATATGCCTCCATATTTAACAGTTAATGTATGGAAAAGAGTTTCTTAAGGGGGTATTATGAAAGAGATAAAATACTTAAGAAAATTAAAAGAAAAATATTTTATGAATTCAGATGGTACTATTAGTAGTTATGTCTATAAAAATAATGTACACTATATATGTGAAAATAAACTTAGAACAATAAATAATGCTTTAATAGAAAAAGATCAGTGTTATGAAAATAAGTATAATGATTTTAAAGTAAAATTTAATAAGAAAAAGGCTATAATTCATATTAGTAATAATAATTGTTATTTAACTATAAGTTATAAGAATATAAATAAGTTTAATTTAGTAAAGAATGATGAAGAACTTGTATATAAAGATATTTTTAATAATATGGATATTAATTATAAAGTAGTATCTAATATGTTAAAAGAGAGTATTGTTTTATATAAAAAACCAGAAATAGAAAAATTAGAATTGAATATTAAAACTAATTTAGATTTAGAACTTATAAATAATAGAATAATATTAAAGAATGATAATAAAGTTATATTTACTTTCTTACCTATGAATATTGATAATAATATTTATTTAGATTATAAATTAAAAAGATTAAAAAATTCTTATAAAGTTATAATACTATTTGATAAAGAAGTATTTAACAACTTAGAATATCCTCTTATAATAGATCCTACTATTATTAATGGCAGAGAAGAAAATGTATTTGATACATATATTAATAGTGAAAATGTTAATACTAATTATGGAAATAAAGTTAAATTAAAAGTTGGAACTGATAACTCCATATATAGATCACTTATAAAATATAATTTACCTGAAATTGGTACAGGTTATCAAATTACTAAGGCTACTGCTTTTATTACATCTAATAATAATATGTGTGATAAAAGAATAAATGTACATAGTTTAAATGAAGGATTTGATGAGAACGTAGTTACTTGGGAAAGTATAAACAACAATTATGATGAGAAAATAGAAAGTAGTTTCTATGTTGATAGAATGAATGTGTTAAATGAAGTTAGTTTTGATTTAACTAGTTTAGTGAAAGAATGGTATAGTGGTAAGGAAAATAATGGTATACTTCTTAAATTAAATGATGAGACTTTAAATAATGGGGTATATGATTTTGCTTCAAAAGAGTATAATTATACAACTACATCTTTTATGAGACCATACTTAATAATAACATATAAAATATTTAATGGACTAGTTGATTATATAGATTATACTAATATAAATCATACTAATGGGTTAATGCATGTAAATAATTTAAATGGTAACTTAGTAGGTGAGTTTTATTTAAATAAAACTATTAATGGAGTTTATCCTATAACTTTGAAAACTTATTATAATACATCTGACGTGTTAAGAGAAAAGAATAATTTTGCAAATGGATTTAAATTAAACTTATATGAAGAGTTAGAGTTAACTACTATAGATACAGAGGAATATATAAAGTATTATGATGGAACTGGTAGTATATATTATTTTTTGAAAGAAGAAGATATTTATAAAGATGAAGATAATTTAAATTTAGAAATAAAATTAGTTGATAATCAATATATTATGAAAGACTTGTATAATAATAGAAAAGTATTTAGTTTAATAAATAATAAGTATTTACTTACTAAGTTAGTTAATAATGAGGGTAAAGAAGTAAGTGTAGAATATAGTAATAATTTAATAAGTAAAATAATAGATGGTAATTTAGAAGAGATTAATCTAACTTATACAGATAATTTAATAACAATTAGTAGTGGGTATGAAGTGTCTTATATTAACTTATTAAATAATAAAGTTAGTAGTATATTAACTAAGGAAGGTATAACTACATTTAATTATGATGAAAATAATTTAATAAGTAAAATAACTGATGATAATATGTTATCTAAAAGTTATGAATATTATAATACAAAGCCATATAAAATTAAGAAGATAAGTGAATATAGTGTTAATAATAATATAGGTAATTATTTGATATTTAAGTATGCTAAAAGTTCTACAAGTATAATAGATAAAGATAATAAAAAGACAGTTTATTTGTTTAATAATAATGGTAATACTATATCTATTAATGTGTATGATAAAACTAATATGTTAAGTAATGCTTATCAAGTGGAACATGGTTATTTAGATGGTGTTATTGATACATATAAACATTATAAAAATAAAGTATTAAGTAAGAGTACACCTGTTAAATATATAGATAATTTATTGTTAAATAGTAGTTTTGAAGGAGATATTAGTAAATGTAACTTTATATGTTTAAATTCTAATATTGTTAATAATAATCCAGTTAGTGGAAATAATTCATTATTTGTCAATGATGGGTCAATTAGTTTTGAAGTTAGCAATAGTGGGTATTATACAGTAAGTTTATTTGTTAAAAAGAATAATCTTTTAAGTATAGATTTATATAAGAAAACTCTTGAAGAAGAAGTACTATTAAAAAGGCAAATAGTTAATAATAGTGAGTATGTTAAAATTAGTTTTAGTGAGTATTTTAATACTAGTGATGTAATCTTATTAAAAATAAATGGTTCATGTTATATAGATGATATTAGTTTAGAAAAGGGTATGGTTTCAAATGAGAGAAATTATGTAGAAAATGGAAATTTTGCTAATGGAACTTATTCATGGGTTATTCCTGTAAATTCTAGTATAGTTAATATAAATGATGAAGAAAAAGCTCTTAAGGTTATTAATAATCCTGATATAGAAACTTCTATTAGTAAGGATTTACATTTACATGGTAAAATTGGTGAAAGTTATATGCTGTCTTTTTGGTATAAGAATGAAGGAGTGACAAATAAACAAGATGCTTTTGAAAATCAAGGAACATTGGCTATATTTAATTTATTTCATGTGAATGGTGATATGGGAGATGATAATTGTTATGTTTATTTAGATACTAATAATCAAGAATGGCAATTATTTAGATATGTATTTACTTCTACATATGATTTTGAAAGTGCAAACTTAAGTATATTACTTTCGCATGAGGCTAATAATTTTTATATTACTAATGTTATGGTTACTAAAAATCCTAGAGTAAGTGGGTATGACTATGACTTAAATGGTAATTTAATAACTTATAAGGGTTTAGATAATGAAGTTACTTCTTTAAAGTATGATAAGAATAATGAATTAATTAGTATATTTAATCCAATTGGTAGTAATTTTAAATATGAATATGATAATAATTATAAAGATAGAATAAGAAAAGGTGTTAGTCCTACTGGTATAAGTAATCAGATTAAATATGATGATTCAGGTAATCCTATTAAAACTATAATAAATAATGTTAGTGATAATGTTGTTAGTAACAAATTATATTATATTAGAAGTAAAGGAACTGATAAGTATTTAATGGCTTGTATGAATTTTGATACAAGTAGTTGTAATAAAGAAAAATTTAAATTAGTAAAAAGTGGAGAGTTTTATAAAATAAAACTTAATAATTTATCTTTAACTAATTGTAGTGGTGTATTAAAATTAGTAAATGATGAAAGTGATGAATCATTATTTATATTAACTAAAAATGATAATGCAAGTTATATAATAAGTTTAAAAAGTGATTTTAGTAAATGTTTGGTAAATAATAATGATAAGTTAGAAATAGGTAATAAAATAGTAGATAATTATGATAATGAGTTTTATTTAGAGAATGATGATAATAAGTTATATATAGAAAATAATTCTACTTATACAAGTGATGGTAAGTTTTTGACTAGTGTAACTGATTCTTTAGAAAGAAAAACTAATTATGAAGTTAATACTAGTAATGGTTTAGTTACTAAAGTAGTGGATGCTTTAGGAAATGTTACTAATTATACTTATAATGATAAAAATCAGGTAACAAGTATACTTAATAATGATAATTTAGTTACTTATAATTATAATGGTAATAATTTGTTAAATAAGATTACTTGTGATAATAAGGAATATAATTTTACTTATGATGAGTTTTTAAGGGAAAAAGTTATTAGTATAAATAATAATCCTTTAATTAGTTATGAATATTTAAGTAATAATGGAAATGTTAGTAAGAAGTTATATGGTAATTCTTCTGTTATAAATTTAATGTATGATAACTTAGATAGATTAAATAAGTTAGTTAGGGATGATAAAACTTATGATTATCTATATGATAATAGTGGTAATATATATAGTATAACAAGTAATAATGAGTTATATAAGTTTAGTTATGATTTATCTAAAAGAATTAGTAAGTATTTATTTAATGACTTCAATATAGAATATACTTATAATAAAAATAATCTAATAAGTGATAAAGTTTATACGTTAAATGATACTAACCATTTAGAATATAGTTATGATTTGAATGATAGTATTGTCAAGGTTAAATATGGAGATATTTTATTTAATTATGTTTATGATTATTTGGGTAGATTAAAAACAAGTAATGTTAATGATAGTTTAAATGTAAAATATGAGTATGTTACTAACGGGGTTAAGACTAGTGTAGTATTAGATAGTCTTAAAATAGGGAATGATATTTATAAGTATACATATGATAAGTTATATAATATAAGTAGTATTTCTTTGAATGGAAAAGTAATTAATGAGTATTTATATGATAAATATAATGAGTTAATTAATGAAAAAGATTATGTAAGTGAGAAAGAATATACTTATTTGTATGATAATAATGGGAATATACTTATTAAAAGAGAGTATGATTTAGATAATCATTTAATTAATACTTTTAATTATAGTTATGAAAATAATAATTGGTTAGATTTATTAACTAAGTATAATGATGAAGTTATAACTTATGATAGTATAGGTAATCCATTAACTATTGGAAATGATGTATTAAGTTGGGTTAATGGTAGAAGTTTAAAGAGTTATTATAAAGATAATAAGTTAATTGAATATAATTATAATGTAGATGGGATTAGAATTAGTAAGAAAGTAGGAAATGTTTTAACAAAGTATTATGTTGAAAATAATCAAATTATATTTGAAAAAACTAATGATAATGTGTTATACTATATACGTAACATAAGTGGAGAGTTATTAGGGTTTAAGTATAATAATGAATTATATTATTATAAGAAGAATTATCAAGGAGATATTATAGGTATATATAATTCTAATTATGAACTTATAGTTAAATATAGATATGATTCTTGGGGTAATATAATTAGTATTAAAGATAACTTTAATAATGATATAACTGATGTTAATAATATAGGATTAATAAATCCATATAGATATAGAAGTTACTATTTTGATAGAGAAACTAATCTTTATTATTTAAATAGTAGGTATTATAATCCTAAGTGGGGTAGATTTATTAATGCAGATGGATTAATAGGACTGAAAAAAGAAAGATTTGCATATAATCTTTACTCATATTGCAGTAATAATCCAGTTATAGCATATGACAGTGATGGTTATGCGTTTGCTGAAACTGCATTAGTGGGTGTGGCTTCTACTAATCCAATAGGAACAGCAGCGGCTTTAATAATTGTTTGTGGATTATATGCTTATAGCAGACATAGTGGTACTATTTCTATAGATTTTAGTTTGGATATATCTTCACCTTTTAATAATAAAAATAACAAAAAAGATGATGATACGAAAGAACATGCTGTTTATTGTTTGACGCGTGATGTCCGCAAAGATACTTGTGAGTATGTTGGAAGAACTAAAAATTTAAGTCAGACAAAAATTAGACATCAAAATAATCCTTATAGACATGATTTAAAATTAAGAATATTAGATGAAAATTTAACTTATAAAGAAGCAAGAGGCGAAGAAGAATATTTTATAAGAAAATATAATACTTTAAATAAGGGAAATTTTGTTAATAATCAAATTCATGGTATAAGTGATAGAAATATTAAGTATGATATATATATGGATGCTACATGTGCACACTTGGCTTCTATAGGTACAACATGCAATTATGTAGGAGGAGGAAAATGGGCGGATTAAAAAAAGTATATGCTTATCAAATTAAAGATAGTGAAAAATATAATGGAAGATATATTGTGCTAATAAAACAACAACGTACAGAAGATCCATTTACAAAGGATTTGTATAAAGTAAAATTGACAAAAGATAATATATTACCTAAAACTAAAGAAAAAATAGATAAGTGTGAATTTGTTAAAATGAGATTAATACCTTATGAGTTAAGGGTGTTTCCACTTTCTGGGTCACTTTCTTATGAAAAGAGTATAGAACTATGTAAAGATGATACTTTACCAGATGAAGATAATAATTTATTTAATTATGATTATGAGTTTACTTTTACTAGAAAAGAAAAGAAATCTTCTTTAATTTATATTGGTGAATTTGATGTTATAGATAAACCACCTTATGAGAAAAGAACTGAAAAATCATATTGTCCAGTATATGGCTACATTAGTGACTTAGAATGTCAGGTACTTGAAGGTTATGAAGATAATAATTTAAGAAATTCTATTTTTTATAAAGGTAATGAGAGACAGGAATATGTTGATCAAACTATAAATACAATTAAAGAAGCAAGAGAGTTTGCCAAAAAATGGATAGAAGAAAATATGAAAAATCGTTACAATTATAGTTTTGGGTATAAATTATTAGATAGTGATATCGTGAATATGGGAATAGATGATTATAAGAAGCATTATTCAAAAGATTTAAAAAGTAAAGACATATTAGAAAAAGTGTTAAAAAGTGGAAAAGATATTTTAAATGATAAAATTGATTCTTCATTATATATAATAGGTATTGCATATCAAATGATGAAGTGTAAAAAAGTAATGACAAAGGATTTTAAAAAGAGAGTTAACAATGCAATAAATAAAGATTTGAAATATTGGAAGTATAATGACTTCTACAATTTAAGACAAAAAGAATTAGAAAAATTTAGAACTAAAGTTAATGAGTATGAAGGGACAACTAAATAAAGTTGTTTCTTTTTATAACAAAAAACATATTATTTATGTTATACTATATATGAGGAGTTTATATATGGGAAAAAATATTTTGAAAATGATTTTATTATGGAATTTGATTTTGGTTGTACCAGTTTTCTTGGTATATTACACACACATGCTTTCTATAGCAAAAAAAGAAATTGAAATTGTTGTGTACCCAACTATTATGAAAGAAGAACTACTTTTGGAAAAGTTTGGAAAAGATGTTGAGGTTAAAAAATGCAATGTATTTAGTAATGGTGAATCTGATACAATTGGAACTTATAATTATTATTGCCTATATGATGGGAATAAAAATTATAAAGTTAAATTTTATTGGTATGTTAAAGGAGAAAAAAATCAAAAAGCATATGAACTTGATAATGAAGTATATTATGTAAAAGTATGTGAGGAGGGTTGTGATGAACAATAATTGGAATGATTTTTATAAAGCATATAAAAATGTGTTTTGGAGTTTTATACTTTTTGTTATTGGAATTGCGGTTATTATTATATTTAGAAATTTACAAACAAGTATACCAAAGGGTGAAATGTTTAAAAGATTTTATTCTCCAGATAGAACATATATATTAGACTGTTATAGATATAGTGATAAAGACTGGAATTTATATGTAGAAAGTTATAATGTCGTTACATATAGTTCTAAAGTAATATATAATGTTTATCATGAGGATGATGTTGTCATTGAATGGAAAGATAATGAAACTGCTATTATTAATGGTAATGAAGTTAATGTAAAGAATGGTTATTTTGAAAAACTTAAAGGAGCAACTAAATAAAGTTGTTTCTTTTTATAACAAAAAACTAACTATTTATGTTATACTATATATGGTGATGGTATGAAAAAAGAAACTTTACAAAAGTGGTATAGTTTTTTCTATATAGTTAGTTTAATAGTTTTGGCTACTGACATAGTGATTCTACCAATATATATTTGGTATGTGCATCTTACTAAAGAACAAATGAAAATTGCTGGAAAGTTATATTTTTGGATGATTATTATCAGTATTATACTTGGGGGTATTTCGTATTTAATTAAAAAAGTTTATGATCGTAGATAAAAGTCATTAACTAAGGTATTTTAGTAACATAGTATATTATATGAGGTGAAATATGAAAGAAATAGTAACCTTAGAAGTTATTAATGATTTACCTAATAAGTTAGAATTAATAAATAAAGAAGTGAGAATGTTTAATAACTTGTTAAGTAAAGAAATGATTAATAAATACTATTATACTAATATTAAGAAAGATATGGTAAAAGTATTTAATAAGTTTAATGATTATAAGGTGTTTTATAATGATAATAATACTATTAGTGAAGAAGTACATTTTTGGGTAAGTAGTTTTATTAAAACTCTTACAAATATAGTTTATAAGTTAAATTGTGATGAGTTTATTTATTTAGTAAATACTTTTTTTCTTTTTGGTACTGAAGACGATGTATGTTTTAAATTACATATAAGTAGAAGTAAGTTACAAATTATTAAAAAGAGTACTTTAGTAAAGATGTTTATAGAGTTTAATGTTAATAGTTGAAGAAATAGTAAAAAAATTGTATAATTTATATAGTAGGAGATAAGAGATGGTTAAAAAGGTTAAAAGAAAATTTAATTTTAAAAAATTTTTGATGTTTTTACTTATTCTATGTATGTTAGTACTTTTTGGTATTTATATTACTAAAAAACCTATTAAAAGTATATTAGTTAAGGGAACATATTTTTTGACTGATGAAGATGTAATAGAAGAGGCTAATATAGAAAATTATCCATCTTTTGTTAAGACTACTAGTTTAGGTATTAAGAAAAAGTTAAGTAATTTATCACTAGTAAAAAGTGTTAAAGTAAGTAAAGAGTTTGGCTATAGATTAGTTATTGATATAACTGAATATAAAGTACTTTTTAAAATTAGAAGTAGTAATGAATATGTACTTGATACTGGTAAAAGAGTAAGTGATTTAGATTTATTTGTACCTATACTTATTAATTATGTACCTGATGAAATATTTAGTAAAACTATTCAAATGTTTAGTAGGGTGGATGAAGATGTAATTTTAAAAATTAGTGAAATAGAGTATAGTCCTAATGATTATGATAAAGAGAGGTTTATATTGTATATGAATGATGATAATGTTGTATATATTACTTTAAATAAGATAAAAGAGTTTAATGATTATAATAAGATAAAAGATCAACTCGGTAGTCATAAAGGAGTACTATATTTAGATAGTGGAAACTATTTTGAAATTAAGGAATGATGTGTACATAATAAGATACACATTTTTTGTTGAAAATTTATTTAATATGTATTATAATATTATAGTTTTAGAAAGAGGGTATTAGAAATGGAAAAGATGTTAGTTTTTGGACATATTAATCCTGATACAGATTCAGTTACTGCATCAATTACTTTGGCTAATTTAAAAAGGAAAATGGGTTTAAATGCTGAAGAAAGAGTATTAGGTGATATTAATAAAGAGACTAAATTTGTTTTAGATTATTTTAATGTTAAAGAACCTAGGTATTTAAATGATACTAAACTTAGAATAAAAGATATGGATTATAGAAAAAATTGTTTTATCAATGAGTATTCATCTATTATGGAAACTTATGACTATATGATGGAGAATAATACAACTGGTGTTCCAATAGTAGATAAAGATAAGAAGTTTATTAGCTTAGTAACGGCTAAAGATATATTAAACAAGAGTATATTTAGTAATGATGTTTCACTTATTACAAGTTATGATAATATTATTAAGACTATTAATGGTAAAGAAGTAGTTAGAGTAAGTGATGAAATAGAAGGTAGTATTAAAGCAGCTGCTTTTGCACATGCCACATTTGAAAGTAATGTTAATTTAACTAGAGATGATATTATTATAGTAGGAGATAGACATTATATTATTGAGCTTGCTATTAAGTCTAAAGTTAAATTACTTATTATAGTGGGTGGAAATACTCTTAAAAAGGATGAAATTAAGTTGGCTAAAAAGAATAAAGTAAATGTTATTTTAACTGATTTAAATACTTTTGAAACTTCTAGAATTATTTTAAATAGTAATTATGTTAAGAAGTTAGCAAGTAAAACTAATTATGTTTTATATGAAAAAGATAGTTATGATGATTTTATGGAAAAGAGTAAAAGTTTAAAAGTAGATAATTATCCAGTAGTAGATAAAAATCTTGTATGTAAAGGGTTATTAAGAAAGAGTGAACTTGGTAAAAGTAATAAAAGAAAAGTTATATTAGTTGATCATAATGAGATAGAACAGTCTGCAATTGGGCTTGAGGAGGCAGAGATTATTGAGATAGTTGATCATCATAAGATAGGTAGAGTTAGTACAAAAGTTCCGATTAATTTTAGAAATATGGCTGTAGGTAGTACTAATACAATTATATATGAATTATATAAAGAGAATAAAGTAAAGATTAGTAAAGAGATGGCTGGACTTATGATTAGTGGTATAATAAGTGATACTTTACTTTTAAAGAGTCCTACAACTACTATACATGATAAGAATGCAGTTAAGGCTTTAAAGAAAATCTGTAAATTAAATATTAATAAGTATGGTATAGAAATGTTTAAGGCTGGAACTAGTTTAGAGGGAATGAGTGTTAGCGATATACTTAATTTAGATAGTAAAACATTTAAAAATAATGATATTACATTTACTGTAAGCCAGGCATTTACTCTTGATATTTTAGAAATACTTAATGATAAAAATAAGTATTTAGATGAAATTGATAATATTATGAATGATTCTAAAGTAGATGCATATGTTTTTGTTATAACTGATATTATAAAGAATGGTAGTTATCTTTTATATAATAAAGAATGCGAAGAAAGCATTAGAAAGGCTTTTAATTTGAAGAAGGTTAGTGAAGGAGTATTTGTTAAAGATGTAGTATCTAGAAAGAAACAAATAGTTCCAGTATTAATTGATAGTTTGGAAAAATAAAACTCAGTATATTACTGAGTCTTTTTAATATCATCAATTGTTACTTTACTATTATGTGGAATTGGCTTCCATTCAACTTTCATAAATAATGCAAAGTATGTTGAGTATCTTCCAATTATATCAAATGTTGGCCAAGTTAGGCAGTATAATATTTTTTTATGAAGTGGCATTGGTTTGATGTTTTTGTGTTCTATTATGAATAAGTAAATGGCAACCCATATTTTTTCAAAGTATGAACCTATCCTATAAAGTATTCTAAACCATAAGTTAATAAGTAATCCTATTAGAAAAGCATTTATTCCTGGACTTACTACTACTTTAATAGTGAATAGTTTTCTTAGTGCTTTTGCTAAGTATGTTCCTCCTTGGAAGAAGTTAACATCAATTCCTGTGTTATACATATAACATGCACCCATGAACCATATAACTACTAACCATCTAAATATATTGAATACACTAAATGGTGTTAACTGCATTAATGTGTCATATGAAGCAAATCTGTGTCTTATATTTTCAATTATATTAAGTATAAATTCTTTAAAAGTTTTGCTTTTATTTTTTTTGTTTACTGAAGTTTCTCCCCATTTTGTTCTTACATACCATTTACCTAAAAATATATTTATAAATAGGTAAGGGCCACTTTCAACAAATGCTTGTAAGTGTCCTTTACTCCAACGTATTCTTTGACGAAGTGCAACTTTTAAACTTGTTGGTTGTTCATCATAAAACATTGCTTTATCTTGATAAGTTATTTGGTAACCTTGCGCTACTGCATCAGCTGTAAGAGCTCTGTCTTCTGTAAGACTTGTATAATGCCAACCATTTTTGACTATTTCATTAGTAAACAAGAATCCTGTTCCTTGAATGTTAGTGGCTAAATGTAACACACTTCTTGCGCGGTGATTTGCTCTTATACTTCTAATCCAGTGTAGTGCATATGTTGAAGCAATCCAGTTTTCATCAAAGTTCTTAGTGTTTCTGTATGAAGTGATTATCTTTTCTCCACTATCAAAAGCATCATTCATTCTACTAATGTAGTCAGTATTAAGTAAGTTATCTGCATCAAATATAAAGTATCCTTCAAAACTCATTCTACCATAGTCTTCTTCAATTCTATCAAGTAAGTATTCAAGTGCATATCCTTTAGTTCTATGTTCATTATCAAATCTTTCGTAACATACTGCACCATGATTTCTTGCTATTTCTGCTGTGTTATCTGTACAGTTATCTGCTACTACAAATGTTGTAACTAAACTCATATCATAGTCTTGTTTGTTAATACTATCAATTAAGTTACCAATAACATTCTTTTCGTTTCTTGCTGCAATTAGAATTGCATATTTGTGTTTATTTTTAGCAGGTTTAAACTTTCTTGTAAAGAATACACCAATAATATAG
>SAMEA104315432__coassemble_652_pt1 | contig 15936 bp, 12 predicted proteins | sample SAMEA104315432__metabat2_low_PE_017 | metagenome-assembled genome bin SAMEA104315432 (sample SAMEA104315432) | gut metagenome | biome: Monkey gut; feature: monkey-associated habitat; material: faeces | place: China | collected 2013
AAATATTCATAATTAAATATTTTTATTTACTGAGTACTTGACAGGTAGTACTATCATTGTTCCTCTTCACGTTTGTTTTAAATTCATTATTTAGATTAATTAATATTCATAACATTTACAATAAAATCATTTTTTTTCTTTAAACATATTTTCTATAAATTTTTCTTTTGTTCCAAATGGCCCATACAATGGGTTATGGTTTTCCTTATATACCATTAAATATCTTTTTATTATATTTGAAGTTGATTCATCAAAATCATTATAAATCTTATACTTAACTAAGTTAAGTATTTCTTTATCAATTCGTTTAACCCTGTATTTGAAATAATTTAAAGATTTTTCGCTAAATATAGTAATGTCCGTTATCAAATTATTATCTATTTTAAATATAACTAAATTTTCTATTCTATTATTCGCTTTTTTTAAATAATAAGTAACTTTTAGTAAAATATCACTTTCTTTTTGTTTATTTAAATAACCATAATAATCAACCCATGTATCATATTTGATTTTAGAATTATGAAAACCTATTAATTTTTTTAAATGTTTTTTTATATTCTTTTTCCCTTTTATTTCTTCTTCCTTAAGATTGTTGTATATACAATTTTCATCGACATATTTTAAAAATTCACTAATATCATTATGTTCTATATAGGGTTCTATTTTTTGCAAAAAATCTATTTTATCTACAATATTTGATTCTGTATAATTTAGTAAAGGTGATTTTTCAATATATTCTTCAACGTTTTTTTCGTTTTTTATTGATATGTCTAACAAATCATCAATTTTCTTTCTTAAATCTTCTTCAATATTTTCACTTTTAAATGATACACTAAACCCATGAATATCAATAATTCTATAATAGTTTGTATGTTCCTCACATTCTTCATTATAATTATATATTTTTTCAAAATCTATTTTTTTTAATTTAGAAACAATTAACTTTTTATCATCAACAAAGCTAAAATATGGGCCACAATAAATCCGTTTATTTGAAGTTTTTTCAACACTATAATATTTAAATATTATTTTTTCTTTTGGCAAATTCAATAATTCACGTAACTCTCCAAATTCACCATCTTCAGTTAGTATCCTTGAATCATGCATTATTGATAGAATTTCATTTAATTTCATTATACTTCCTTTCCTATGCTAACAAATCTATCAAATCTTGATAGCTTGCAACGGCTCCATATTTAACATCATGTGTAGATAGTAGTGCAAAATGCTTTTTAGCGCATTCTATTTTTGCTTTTTCTACATCTCTTAACTGTAAAGAAGATAAGTCTCCTTTAGTTTCTGCAATAAAGTAAACATATTTAAACGATGGATTGTTTAGTACTATAGCCCAGTCCGGATTATAATTTCCAACTGGTGTTGGTATTTTAAAACCACTAGGCAATTTTGCATAAACAGTAACCTCTCCATTTTCCAGTTTCTTTGCAAATTTTTCTTCATTTTTAGAATCAGTTACTAAATAGTCATAAATACTTTTTTTAACATCTATTGCATTTTCTCCAAGTTCTCCTCTTACGTTATTAATAGTAAATATATCATTAGTAAATCTTTCATCAGTTTTATGATAAGTTATACCATCTATTACAGTAGTTGCTTTTTCTTCATTAATAATATTTGACACTTTTCTAATAAATTCCTCAGGCAAATATTTAAAATAACTGAATTTTTGCGATGTTATACCCATTAAAATTTTGACTATTGTCTTTCTAGTTAATCCTGTTGACTTAGTTATTTCTCCTATTAAATCATATTCTATTTGAGATGGAGAAAAATCTTCTACTGTCTCAGTCTTAGTTTTTCCATCCGTCATTGATTCTCCTGTATTAATTGAAACAGAAGTAATCTCTTCTTTTTGCATACCCTCAGTTATTCTAACTTTCATTTTATTTACATTTAATCTTACATTAATCGCGTCTATCGCTTTTTTTATTAACTCGTCTGAATCAAAGTCAACTTCATAAACACTTTTATAATTAATCTTATTCCAAAGTTCTTGCCATTCTTTCTTCATAAAATTTGAGTTAGGAACTAAATTTTTTATATTTTCTCTTCTTTCATCATTAACAAGTTTTGTATTATTTGCTAAATATAGTTTTTTCATTAAAGCTACATATTCTTCTTTAAACGGTTTTAAATCATCCATAACTTTAAGTTTATCATTTTCTAAATCTTCTATAAATTTATCTGTTAGTTTTGAATCATTCTCTAAATCAACATAGCCTGCACTTATATTAAAGTATAACATTTTGTTGTAAGCCATTTCAGTAAATGGATATTTTTCTCCCAATTCATTCATAAGATATTTTCCAATAAAGTTTTCTTGTACAAAATTTTTAGGTCTTGCAGTTAGAGAACTTGCTATTTCATTTTGTAAACTTTTAGCAAAACTATCATATGATTCACTTGCGATTACAGTTAAAGTATTAATATTATGAAAATTACTTTCAAGTACTGTTGAATCCATTCTTTCTCCGTCATTATTAACACAAATGCGAAGTCCGCGACCTATTTCTTGTCTTTTACTTATTTCAGAATTACTATGTTTTAGTGTACATATTTGAAATATATTAGGATTATCCCAACCTTCTCTTAAAGCAGAGTGTGAAAATATAAATCTAACAGGTTCACTCAAAGATAAAAGTCTTTCTTTGTCTTTCATAATTAAATCATAAGCATCTTCATCAAAACTTAAATACTCTTTTTTATCATTAATACTTGGATCTACTGCATGACCTTTTTTATCAATTGAAAAGTATCCTGCATGTATCTTTCCAGTATCAAATGAATCAAGATATTTTAAATAGTTTTCATCAACAATACTTCTATATTCACTAAGTGCTTTAATGTATTCTTCTTCAAACATTTTAGCATACTCACCTTTTAATGCCGTTCCATCTTCATAATACTTGTATTTGGCTACTTCATCTATAAAAAATAAGCTTAATACTTTTATACCTTTTTTATATAACTCTTTTTCTTTTTCTAAATGTGAATGAATTGTTTCTCTTATTTGGATTCTAGTAATATATTCTGCATCAACATCTCCTGTCGCTTGACCAACGGCAATTTCTTCTCCATTAGTGAAAAATACTTTGTCATATTGATCGTATCTTGCATCAATTTCACTTACAACATAATCTTTATACTCAGGAAGTTCTCCTGACTTATCATAGAGCCTATCTCCTGCTTTTATCTTCATAAGTTTTCTAGTCACACCAGTTGATGTTTTAACTTCAATTTCTATTTTTGCAACTGGATCATGTTTACTACTTATATCAACGCTATCTAAAAATAAATATGTATTCTCAGATTTGTTATTTAAAACTTCAATTCCTTTAACATTAATCTTTTTAACTAATTTTTGATTATAGGCATCTATTGCATCTAATCTATATATTTTGTTATACTCTTTATCTTTTTTATGAGTAGCTGAATATCTTATAGTAAATAATGGTTTAAATTCACTAAATAAGCTTTCTGTCTTATCTCCAAATTTTTGTGGTTCATCTATTATTAAAATAGGTCTAACACTTTTAATAACATCAATTGGCCTTCTTGATTGTAATTCATCTAATTCTTCATATATCTTTCTATTAGCACTTGATTTAGCATTAAATGCTTGATAATTGATAATCATAACCCAAATTGAATCATCAGAAGCATAGCTATTTATATTTGCTATATTAGAACTATTAGAAGAATTATATACAAAGCATCTTATTTTCTTATGATATTTTTCTTGAAAATAATCTTCAGTAATTTTAAATGACTTTTCTACTCCTTCACGAATGGCTATACTAGGAACCATTACAATAAACTTACTCCAATTATACTCTTTATTTAATTCATACATTGTTTGTATATAAGTAAATGTTTTACCTGTTCCAGTTTCCATCTCTATAGTATAATCAGTTATTCCAGCATTATCAGTATAATTTATATCATTTTGTCTTTGTACATTTCTTATGTTATTTCTAATATCTGTTTCACTTAAAGTAATAGAATGATTACCAAATGAAATAACTTCAACATCTTCTTTTCTTTCTAGTAAAGTTCCTTCATCATAAACTTTAGTATATCTAGCTAGTAAATCTCTTCTATTACCTTTAGTCTCTCCTAAAAAGCAATTTATAACTGAGTTTACTGCATCATTTTGGTATTGTTGTTCTTTAAATTTTAGTTTCATTTTGGTTACCTCCTACAATACATAAACTTCGCTTTCAGGACTAATTTTCTTAATTTTTTCTTGAACATTTATTTTTAAATTGTCTGTGTTAAAACATTCTTCTTTAAACACTATTTTAAGTGGTTTGCATTTACATATTTCATCTATAATATTTATATCTATATTTTTATCAAAACATGCTACTAAAGAGTTTTCTGCTACATAATACACTTTATTACTTAAAATATTCTTTTCTTCTATTTTTAAATCTAAAGTTAACCCTAAATCTAATATAATTTGTGTTAATAAATCTTCATTTGTTCTATCTTCTTTAACATTAGTTTCAAATAAGTTTAATTGTGCTTGTTCTAAATCATTTGGTTTATAATACACATCTTTCATATTAGATGAGTCTATTTTATAAACCCTAAATCCATAGTCTATATTAGCATTAGTTTCTTCTTTAATCTTTTTACCAGCTCTTCTAATTCTTTCCTCTCCTAATTCACAAATGTTTAAATATTTTGATTTTTCATTACACCTTTCAGGAACTTGAATTAAAATAAATCTATGTTGCGTATTATTCTCAACATTATATTTTAATACCGCTTCAGCTGTTGTTGCAGATCCGGAGAAAAAATCCAAAATAATTGAATTTGAACTATTCCAATTAGAATATTGTAATATTTTCTTTACTAACTCTACTGGTTTTGGATAAGAATTATTAAACTCTTTATCATCAAATACGTTTATTATATCTTTTGTACCAATTGCGTTTACAAAAGAATTATTATCAAATGCTAATGTGCTTATATTACTATTAGTTTTTTCCACGTCTTTTTTATATTTCTTTATAAAAAAACTATATTCTCCATTATATTCTGATTTATCCTTATAGTAAACGACTTGTCCTTTTTTTTCCATTTCTCTAAAAGTTTCTTCTATATAATGCCATTGTTTTCTGTTATTTTCGTCATAATATACAGGTGGATAATGTGTAATATTTAAGTACGGATTTGTAATTGCATACCTTGCAAAGCCATAACGTCCATTATCTATTTTTATTAAATAACTATCCTTTGTCCAAGGGCCATTTGGATCGTTATCAGGATTGCTATAGTTTATAAATTCTTTTTGCTCACCATTCAAAACATCTTCACTTTGAACAACATTAATTTTTTTTGCGTAACATAAAATATAATCGTGATGTTTATTAATATTAGGTTTAGCAGTTTTTTCTCCAAAGGAAGTTTTTCTAATAAAATTACATACAAAATTATATTCTCCAAAAATTTCGTCACACATTTTTTTCAAATTATAAAGTTCATTGTCATCAATACTTATAAAAATTATACCATCATCTGTAAGTAAATTTCTTGATAATTTTAACCTAGGATAAATATTAGATATCCAATTGCTATGATATTTTCCATTTGATTCATAATTAGTTATTAATCTATTTCCTTCTTCATCTACTTGACCAGAATCCTCTAATTCTTCATTAGTTTTCTTATTGAAATTATCATTGTATATAAAATCATTACCAGTATTATATGGTGGATCTATATAAATACATTTAATTTTATTTAAGTAAGATTCTTGTAATATTTTTAATGCTTCTAAGTTGTCTCCTTCTATGTAAATATTTTCAGTATTATCGAAGTCCACTGATTTTTCTTTTAATGGTCTTAATGTCTTTGTTGTTCTGGTATTAGCAAGTAATATTGCTTCTTTTTTCCCAGGCCATGTTAATTGATATTTTTCTTTTGTATCATCTGCAATTATATTAGACATTTCTTGTTTTAAAGTATTAAAGTCAACTTCAAAACCTTTTTCAGTTTCTACTATTGCATTTGGAAATCTATCTTGTATGTATTTAATATTTTCATTTACGATGTCTGTAGTCTTCATTTCTAATTTATTCATTATTTTAATTCTCCTATTTCTTTTATTTCTTTAATTGTTAACCCAGTAAAGTTAGTTTTAAATACCAAATGACGTTTTTTACTTTTATCTTCTGTAATTTTGTCAAGCATATATTTACCTAATACTATACTAGTGGTTTGTATTTTTGAAAAGTTTTTATACTTAATAGTCATTTTAACATTTAATTCTGTATCTGACTCCAAAAGTTTTTCTATCTTATTAAACTCTTCATCATTCATTAAGCACACAATGGGTACACATAACTGCTTTAGATTAATTGTTGTTACACTTTTAAATTTATTATCCACATTTACTAAATCTAAGATAAACTGTTCATCTATTATATCTTGTTTTTTTAAATTCACTGATAATAATTCTATTTTTTTTACACAAATATCTTCAGGACAAAAGTCAGTTAAATTATCAAAAGTCGTAATTAATTCTAGAACTTTATTATAGTTTTTTTGTTTTTCAGGCATAAGTGGCCTCATTATATTTTTAAATTCAATTTCTTCATGGTAATTATAAATACTTCCATCATGAGCAATTAATTCTAGATTTTTGCTTAATTGAAGTTTTGAATGAAAGTTAACAATTCTATTATTTTTTTCTATTCTGGCATTGATTTCATCCTGTTTTTTTAAATATTCTCTACTTTGTTTAGCAATTAAAAGTGTAACAATTATCATTAAAACATCAACTGTATTATTTACTAATATATCACGCGCCCAACAAATTATTTCGCATAATATTTCACACATTTCTTAACACCTCTATTTCTTTTAATAATTTATTTAGTTCTTGATTTAGTTCTACTTTTCTATTAAATTGATTTTCTTGTTTAATTCTTTTTGTTAACTTTTCTATTTTATCTTGTAGTTCTTTTTGCTCATTTATATTCTCTATTATTTCATTAAAGTTTTTTGTATTACTTTCTTCATGTAATATGCTTTTAGCAATGTCTTCAAATAGGTTAGAAAGGTTTATTGAAGTGAATTCAAAGTTAATTTTTTCATTCCAGTTTGTATAATAAATATCTTCTATTTTGATTAAGTAACAAAATTCATCATTGTATTTTAATATAAACAATATTTTATATTGTATAGAATTTGTTACTGCTTTTATTACATTTTTAGGTACTACTTTTTCTTTTAATTCTATTTTAAATACTTCTATTTCTTCTATATCTTCTGTTTTATTTATGCCAATAGTTTCAGGTGATAGTTTATAAAGCCATGTTATTTTATCCACAATGTTTATAAACTCTTCTTTAGTTGTTTGATTTATGTTGGATTTTTCATAAAAGACTTTTTTTGGTATAAACTTATTTACTAAACAACTTTTAGGCAAGTTAATCATTATATCACCACCATAAAAGCTATTAATTCAAAGTCTTCTAAACCTTTGATATCATCCTTTAACATTGTTGTTCCACCTTTTCTGAATAAGCTATCAATATCTGTTTGTTCTTTAATATTTATAATAGAGTCTATACTTTGATTTAGTAAATTTGAATATGCTTTCATATTCTTTCCATCTTCTGTTTCATCATTAAATTTACCATATGCTTCTTTTATTGGTTCATTGTGACCTTTAGACATTATTCTAAGTAAATCTAATGTATGTTTTACATTCAAATGATTAGATATTATTTCTCCATTATCTTTTATATAGATTAGATAGAATGGATGTAACTGATTCATATCATCTATATTAATTTCATTGTTGATATTCTTTAAAACATAAATTACGCCTTTTTCTAGTCCTTTACTTATGTCAGAAAATACTACTGAGTGCATACCATTTGGAACTTTATTTAAGTTTTTATTTTCTTTAACATATTCAACTAAATCCATTCTAAAATCATTTAGTCCAAGGTCTGTTATAGAAATACCTGAATTCATATCTTCTAAGTCTACTACTTCTTCTTGTAATTTTTTTAACTGTTCTTTTCTGTATTCAATATCACTAGATTTATTAGTAAGAATATTGTCTTCTCCAGTACCTGATATATCTAACATAAGCATTCTGTTTTCCACTCTATTTTTTAGATTTATATAATCATCTAAACTTAAATTAGGCCAAAAGTTAACTAATTGTATTACATCATTTGGAGAACCTATTCTATCTATTCTTCCAAATCTTTGTATAATTCTAACAGGATTCCAATGTATATCATAGTTTATTAAATAGTCACAATCCTGTAAATTTTGTCCTTCGCTTATACAATCTGTTGCTATTAATACTTCTATTTCTTCTTTCATATCCGGCAAAATTAATTCTCTATGTTTTGATTTTGGAGAAAAGTTAATAAGTAAGTTATTGAAATCTTTACTTATATTTAATGTACATTCATTAGTACCACTTCCAGTTATTTTCGCAGTATCTAAATTGTAAAGTTGTTTTAATGGAAGAGCTAAGCATTTATACAAATAATTAGCAGTGTCAGCAAACGCACTAAATATTATTATCTTTTTATTATCTTTGTTTATTGGGTTATTAACTTTTCCTTTAATTAATTTTTTTAATTTAATTAGTTTTAAATCATGCTCTGGTGTCACTAAATTCATAATATTAATTAATCTATTTAAAATATTTAAATCTCTATTTAAGTCATCTTTCCAACCTAATGTATTAACATCTTTTAAATCTATTTTAACTTTGTTACCTACACTGAATTCATCATTTAGAATATCTTCTACATCATCATCTGTGTTTATATTTGATAAGACTACTTCTTCTAAATTTTCACTTATTCCATTTCTTTCAAAATTTTCAATGGATAATAATATATTTTCAATTTGTCCTTTTACTTTTTGTAATGTTAGTCTAAATGATTCAACAGAACTTTCAAGTCTTTTTAAAAGATTAATTCTCATAAGTATTTTTAGACTACTTTCTCTATCTCTTTGCTTAAAACTTGACTTACCATCTTTTACTTTTATGTCGTATTTTTCTTCATAATAAGATAGTTTATTATCTAGTATATAATCAAAAGGTGAATAAACACTCATGTTTAATTTCATTAATTCTTCTGATATTTCTTTTACAGACATAAAGTCAGGTAAATCTGTTATTTCAGATGTTATGCTGATAGGTTTTAATCTAGTAGGAAACTTGCCAATATCATTCATATTGTAGTATTTTTCTATATGTCTTCTACTTCTTGCAATTGTTACACTATCTAGTAATTTAAAGAAGTCAAAATTAGAGTTTAATCTATTAAGCAATTCCTTTGATGTTCTTTCTTCAGGTGGTAATTTTGCCCATTCATTAAATGCACTTTGAGCATTTTTTAATATTGTATCTATAGATTTTTCACTTATTTTATCATCTACCTTATCAGTATTTCCCTCATATGCCAACGCTAATTGATTTTTCAAATCTGTAAATTTATTATTTACAGGTGTTGCTGATAACATTAATACTTTAGTTTTAACACCAGACTTCATTACCTCATTCATTAATCTATCATATCTCGTTTCTCTATCTTTTCTTGCACTGTTGTTTCTAAAATTATGGGATTCATCTATGACAACTAAATCGTAATTTCCCCAGTTAATTCTAGATAGGTCTATACCATTAGAAGTACCTTTTCTTCTTGATAAATCTGTATGAAATAAAACATCATAATTAAATCTATCAGCTTGTAAAATATTATCTTTATAATTGTCTTTATATGTATTCCAGTTCTCACTTAATTTTTTAGGACATAATAATAGAACACTTTTATTTCTTTCTTGGTAATACTTAATAACTGCCAGTGCTGTAAATGTTTTTCCAAGTCCGACACTATCTGCTAAAATACATCCATTATGTCTTTCAAGTTTATTTATTATTCCTAAAACTGCATCCTTTTGAAATGCATATAAAGAATTCCAAATAACTGAATTTTTAAATCCTGTTTTTTCATTAGCTATTTCATCTTCACTTATGTCTTCTAAAAATTCAGTAAATATGTTATAAAGAATAAAATAATAAATAAACTCTGGAGAATTTTCCTTATACAAGTCAGTTATATAATTTATAACTTCATCGGTTACATCTTTAAAGTTTTTTTGATCATTCCATAATTCGTCAAATGATTTTAAATAGTATTTTGACATTTCATAATTATCATCAATTTTAGTAACGGCAGTAAAAAGTGAATTTCCTTTTTCATATCCAAATCCTACTGTATTAAATTCTTCTACGTTTAAATAAGTTGTTAAACTTTCTTTGTTAAATATCTTGCTTTTTGTTTCTATATTAATAAACTTATCTATAGGGTTATAATTTATATTACTTTTAAATTTTACTTTATTTTCTATCCACCTAGCACATTCTTTAGCTATTGCTTTTCCATTAAGTTTATTTTTTAATCTAACTTCAAATTCACTTCCATTAATAGATTTTTCTCTACTATGTAAATCAAGTTTAAACATTCTAGTTTCTTTTTTACTATTATCTTCTTGTACAAAAGTTGGGTCAGTAAAGATAAATTTTAATGAATCTATTTTCATTAATTCCTTCTTTAAACTTTGAAAGCCATACATAGAAAAAATTGATGCACAAATTTGCAATTTAGAATTATCTTTAATTGTACTTTTTAAATCATCACCTAATTTTTCAAATTTATTATCAATTACTTTCATAAATACTTCTTCTTTCTACTTACCATTCCTTATTTCTTCATTTACCATATCCAAGTTACGAATAATCTCATCACTATTTGGAATTCTAATTTTATTACTATCTAAATAATCAAATAACTCAATTAACAACATTCTTTTTCTATTATAATCATTTACTTTATCGATTTTGTCTAAGTAATCAAGATGTGTTTGTTTAACGTCATCTCCTACCTTTTCATTATCAATTATTAAATTAGTGATTTGATTTAATACATTTCTAATAGCATTATTAAGTATAATCTTTTCTCCAGTACTTCTTAATTCATCATTTAATAACTTAATTAGTTCAGTATCGTTAGTGTTTTCAATCTTTGTTAAAATGTCATACACTTCATTTTTTTCTTCTTGTGTTATAAATTGATTATTTTTTATAATGTCGTTTCCTATTTTATAAAATCCCTTTTTATGCTCTTTTAGCTTGTTTGAATATTCTCTATCGTTTTCTTCTTGCTTTCTTTTATTAACTTCATCTTCATACAAAAGTCCTGCACCCCAGCCATGTTTATCTATAAGTTTCCATTTTGTACTAAATTCTACTAAACTTTTAAATAATCCCATCTTATTTTACCCCAACACAAAAAGATGGAATAAACTTATCCCATCTATATTTCACTATTTCATCATATAAGCATGTTAAAACTGGTATATTTAGATAACTAAATACCCCCCCCCATTGTACATTATTTTGCACTATATTATTATTCATATTTATCCTCCTCTATTTTACCCACATCGTCATCTTTATAATATTGTCCGTCACTTAACTTGCCACTATAAGTTGATTTCTTTTTAAAACTCCAAGGTGCAAATCTTCCTTCTCTTACTAGGTCTTTTTGCCATTCTTCTAGGTAGTACTTGTCCATCTCTTCTTCAGAATATGGAGATATGTTTTTCTTTTTAGGTTTTTCTTCTTTTGGTTCTGGTTTGTTTTTATATGAGTCTCTAAAAATATAACAGAATATTAAGAAACCTATAAAAACAATAATAGTCATAAACATAAACCACCTTCTCTTGTATAACATTATACTATACTTTTCTTAAAAATCATATAGTTAATTCAAAAAAGTCTCTAAGAAAAGAGACTTCTAGTTACTTTTTGAACTTGCATCTAGGGTAATTAGAACAACCTATGAAACTACCATACTTGCTTTGTCTGTTAACAAGTTCTCCGCCGCAAAGTGGGCATTTATTAATTAGGCCATTAGCTGTTACTTTCTTTATTTCTTTTACGCTTTTAACATGCATTCTAGAATTAGTGTAGCCTTTAATATTTCTACTAACTAAAGTGTTATACACTTCTATATAATTTGAAAGTAATTCGTTTGTATAACTTTTAATATATTTAACGAGCATATAAATTCTAACCACAAACTTTGAGTTAACTCTAACTTTAGCTTGACTAGAAATGCATACAATTGAAATGAATTTATCAGTGTTTATTCCTAAGACTTCAGACAAAGCTTTTATATGTCCATAGTTTTGATGAACTGGGTTATTAATGTAGTAAGTGCTTTTTCCTCTTTTGACAGTCCAGTTTTTGTCGTAATCGTTACCTTTAATATACCCATTTATCTGCTTAGTTTCTATTACAAATATGCCATATTTAGAAACTACTATATGATCTATTTGATGAGTAGAATTGTCTATTGTTCTTACAATTACATTATTTAAAACTTTGTAGTCTTTCTTTAATTTTTTAAGTTCTAGTTTAACCCAAAATTCACCAAAGAAACCTATTACTTTCTTCTGGATAATTGGTATTAGAATAACTATTAGCCATAAAAATATATATTCTTTACTAAATAGAAGTTTAAACATTGTTTACTCCACTGTTACACTCTTAGCTAAATTCTTAGGTTTATCAATATCATTACCTCTTAACTTAGCAACTTCATAACTTATTAATTGTAAAGGTATAATTGTTAAGATAGGTCTTAATTCTTCAGTTACTTTAGGAATACTAATTAACTCGTCATACACCCCTTCATTAATAACTTCTTTATCAGTTACTAGTATTACATAAGCACCTCTTGCTTTAACTTCTTTAGCATTACTTATAGTTTTTAAGTATAACTCATCACTTGTTGCAACTACTATAACAGGTGTTCCTTCACTAATTAATGAAATTGTCCCGTGTTTTAACTCTCCTGCTGCATACGCTTCACTATGTATATAACTGATTTCTTTTAGTTTTAAACTTCCTTCCATACAAAGAGCATAATCTATTCCTCTACCGATAAAGTAGATGTCGTCTTTTGTATAAAGCATATTTGCAAGAGAAGTATAATCTTTGTTAATTAGAGTTTCTATATAATAAGGCAATTTTTGCAAGTCTTCAGTATTTATTTTTTCTTTACTATTTTTAACTGCAAGTAGTATAAGTGTTGTAATTTGTGCTAGATAAGCTTTTGTTGTTGCTACTGCTATTTCAGGACCTGCCAAAGTATATATAACATGCTTACAAATTCTAGCAATACTGCTTCCCTTAACGTTAACAATTCCTAAAGTATCTACACCCATATCATTTGCAATATTAACACATTTTTTAGTGTCTGCAGTTTCCCCACTTTGACTAATTGCTATAACTAAAGTTTTACCTTTATAAAAATGTTTATCGTATTGGTATTCACTTGCAATACATACATTCACTTTTATATTGCATAGTTTTTCTATCATGTATTTACCAACTAGTCCAGCATGATATGCACTTCCACATGCGACTATATCTATTTCATCATACTTTGTTATATCAAAGTCAATACTTGATTCACTAGTCTTCTTTATAACTTCTGCTTCTTCATGTATTTCTTTAAGCATGTATGTCTCATAACCATTCTTCTCTACTAAATTAGCATCCCCTTCAAACACACTTATTTCTTTATTAACGATATTACAGTTCTTATCATATACAGTAACTTCATCTTTTGTTATTTTAACTATTTCATCATTCTCTATATCAATATACTTATTAGTATACTTTAAAATAGAAGGCACATCACTTGCAATAAAGTTTTCATTTTCTCCTACTCCAATAATTAATGGACTATCTTTTCTTAAAGCATATAATACATCTGTTTCTAACTCATTAATAATACCAAAAGCATAACTACCTAGAAACTTGTTAACACATATACTTAAACTCTTAATCATATCGTTATTTTCTTTATATAAAGAATCAATGTAAGCAGCAGCTACTTCTGTATCTGTGTCACTTTTAAAAGTGTAGCCTTCACTCATTAGTGTGCTTTTTAACTCCATAAAATTATCAATAATTCCATTATGTACTAAAGTGATATTGCCTACCTTATGAGGATGAGCATTTTCTTTTGTTGGTTTACCATGAGTTGCCCATCTAGTATGCCCGATTCCTATATGAGAAGTGTCTTTTTTAAGAACACTCTCTAAATTACTAATTCTTCCTACTTCCCTTTCTATTACAACATTATTATCTTTAACATAAGCTATACCAGCACTGTCATAACCCCTGTATTCTAGGTGCTTAAGCCCATCTATAATTACATCTATACTAAATCTCTTTTCTCCTACGTATCCAATGATACCACACATAAAAATTCCTCCATACTAAAAAATTTAGCATGAAGTATATTTTGTTGTAATATTGATTTTACTTTTTGTAATACTTCTAACGAACTACTTATCCGTAACAGCACCCGCCGAAAAATCGATAACTGTTAACCTCGTCAACCACTATGGTTCTGGCGCTAAATATGAGTATAACCTTTTCCTTTCACTTCTCATACCTTTACCTAAGTATACACAACATTTAAAAGAAAAGCAAGAGAAAAACACTTTACATGTAAAATATACATCAATGTATTCAATAAAAAAGTTATATCAAAAAGTTCATTCTTAACCTAACTTAAAGTTTTAACTAAATTACATCTTAATCAACTAAAACATTAACATTAACAAAATTGAAATAAATAACATCTAATATAAGATTAATATAAAAGATTTTTAGTTAAACTAAGTTTATAAATATAATTAAAGAAGAAAAATCTATAATGGGAATATTACGAACTAATTAACTTAAACTAAAACCACACAAAAAGTGTGACTTTTTAATTTCCCAAATTAAACATATTAGATAAAATAGTAATCAATAAACGTGATACATTTTTATCAATTCCCTTCATATTCTTAATAATTTCTTTAACATCATTAAAACTAAAATCAAAGTCAGACTTACCCTCTTTACCTAAGACATTAATAATACTCTCAATAGCATCTCTTATATCACTTTGATTTAATTCACTTACTCCTTTAGTAGTACTAACATGTAATTTTTGACTAACTTTAGAAAGTTTTCCATGAACAAACTTAGTACCAAAAATACACCAAGAATTAGGATAATGTTCATTGAATAAAGAACTTACACTTTCCACTACATCATACCCTTGATTATAAAGAAATGCTCCTATTACTGAACCAGTTGGAATAATATTAACTAATTTTTTACTTATTATATTAAATCTCTCACTATTAAATTCTTTACTTAATACTCCAGGTCCATCAAAATTATATATTTTAACAATTTTCTTTAACAAAGTTTTATCACACAAAAGTGCACTGCTAATACTTAAATTACCACCCTTACTATGTCCACAAAGATAAATATTCTTATCACTCTTTAAAATATTTTTCTTTAAATAATCATAAGCAACACTCTGTGTATAAGTTGGAAACAAATAAAGTAATCTAAAGTTTTCATACCACCCTATACTAGAATGATCAGTTCCCTTATAAGCAATTATAGTTTTATCTCCTATTTTAAATTTAGAAGCACCAAACTGAGTATTATTATCCTTATAATTCACAAAATTAGATACAGTAATACTTTTATACCTCTTACTTCCATTTATTTCTTTAAGTAAATCAAATGCAATATGTGCTAAACTACTATTAGTTTTAATACCTTTGTACTTCATAGAATAATTACAAAATTCATCAAAACTTTTAACTTTATCAAAACTCTCGATAGGTAAATATACTAAAATACTAAAAAGTAAATTATCCATTACATTAAAACCTACTTCATCAAAGTTACTATCTTTATAATATTTTAAATAATCAACAATTGTATACATAAATCTTCTCTCCCATAAACACTTATACCATAATTTTACTACATAC
>SAMEA104315432__coassemble_804_pt1 | contig 13939 bp, 14 predicted proteins | sample SAMEA104315432__metabat2_low_PE_017 | metagenome-assembled genome bin SAMEA104315432 (sample SAMEA104315432) | gut metagenome | biome: Monkey gut; feature: monkey-associated habitat; material: faeces | place: China | collected 2013
CAACAGCATGGTATTTAGAAACATTTAAACATTTAAGATACTGGAATTATAATGGATACTTCTTAAACATAAAAGGAAGGGTATGCTTAGAAGGATTAATATTGTTTGGCTTAGGTGGCATGGTATTTACCTATTTATTAGCGCCTTTACTTGATAACTTATTTAAAAAGTTAACACCCAAAGTAACAAAAATAATATGTATTATATTAATAACTTCTTACTTAGTTGATTTTGTATACACTTCAGCATTCAAGCCTAACACAGGTAAAGGAGTTTCTTCTCCAGTAAAAAAAGTAGTAGAAAGTAATAGCGATAATCAAATAGTATTTAATTATTATAAATCATGGTAACTTATTCAAATATACCAGATTAGGCAAAATATCATACACTTCAGACATAAAAAAGATAATTACTAATCAATATGTTAAAATAAATTTGGAGGTCTAGTTATGGTTTTTACTATTATTATATTGGGAATTATAGTTTTTGCACTTTTTGGATATATAGTTAAACAGGAAATAGAAGAAGAAAAAGCTAAAATAAAAACAATTAAAACTAAAATATTATTTAAAAGGTACGAAAGAGTAGTTTCTGGTGGAAGAAGTAGAATAGAAAATGTACTCAGATTTGATATAAATGGAGACAATATACCATTTGATGTAAGTAAAAAAGTCTACAACAAATATAATGCAGGTGAAAAAGGTATACTTACATACAAAGGGGAAGATTTTATAAAATTTGAAGTACAAAATGAAGAGTAGAAATACTCTTTTATTTTTGATTAAAATTTGGTAAAATATATGTAGAATAAAGGGTGAAGAAGTATGAGATATGAACCTAATTATAATGAAGGATTAAATAGCGAACAAGTTAATAAAAGAATAGAAGAAAATTTAGTTAACTTTAATTGTGAACCTACTACTAAAACTACTAAACAAATATTAAAAGATAACATATTTACTTATTTTAACATAGTTAATAGTATTCTTTGTATACTAATGCTTATTGCTGGTATTATTGGATTACAATTATTTGAAGCACTTAAAAACTCCACATTTATGGGGGTATTAATATTTAATACAATAATAAGTACTGTACAAGAAATTATGTCAAAAAAAGTAGTAGATAAATTAACAGTATTAGCATCATCTAAAGTTAAAGTTGTAAGAAATAGTACACCAATAGAAATAGATATTAATAGTGTAGTACTTGATGATATAACAGTTTTAGCTTTAGGAAGTCAAGTAGTATGTGATAGTATTATAAAAAAAGGAACTGTAGAAGTTAATGAATCATTTATTACTGGAGAAGTCGAACCTATTGTTAAAACTGAAGGTGATACCTTACTTAGTGGAAGTTTTATAGTAAGTGGTTTATGTTATGCTAAAGTTGACCATATTGGAAAAGATAATTATATTTCTAAAATAAGTATAGAAGCCAAATATAATAAAAAAGTTAATTCAATAATTATGTCTTCATTTGAAAAAATACTTAAAGTACTTAGTATAGTTATAGTACCAGTTGGAATTATTCTTATGTATAATCAATTTAAAATAACAGGAAACTTTACTACATCAGTATTTAACACTGTAGGTGCTTTAATAGGAATGATACCAGATGGATTACTTTTACTTACTAGTTCAGTAATGGCTGTTAGTGTTATTAGACTAGGCAAACAAAAAGTATTAGTTCAACAACTATATTGTATAGAAACACTTGCAAGAGTTGACACTATTTGCTTAGATAAAACAGGTACTATTACAGAAGGTATTATGGAAGTAAGTAGTATCAAACCATTTAAAGATACTTTAGATAGTGAAATAAATGAAGCACTAAGTAATATAGTATATGCATTTAATGATACTAATCAAACAATGGAAGCAATAAAGGAAAAATATCCTTTAAAAGGAACTTGGACAGTTAAAAACACTTTAGAATTTTCATCAACTAGAAAATATAGTGCAGTTACATTTTATGAAAAAGGTACATATTATATAGGTGCTAGTGAATATATACTTGGTAATAATATTAATATAATAGAAAAATATTTAAATGAATACTCAGATAAAAGAGTACTATTACTAGCAAAAAGTTATAGTGATATTGAAGTGAGTCCACATAATATAAAAGTTTTAGGTTTTATTTTGCTTGAAGATAAAATAAGGACGTCTGCTCCAAGTACACTAAAATACTTTATGGACCAAGGTGTGGAAGTTAAAATAATAAGTGGAGACAACTATAAAACAGTTGAAAGCATTGCAAAAAAAGCAGGATTAGCAAATGTTGTAGGAATAGATGCTTCTAATTTAAATGAAAGTAATATTGATGAATACGTAGAAAAATACAATGTATTTGGAAGAGTAAAACCGGAACAAAAGAAAGAGATAATTCTCTCTTTACAAAAGAATAAACATGTAGTTGCAATGACTGGGGATGGTGTTAATGACTGCTTAGCCTTAAAACAAGCAGACTGTTCAATAACTGTAGCAAATGCATCTGATGCTGCCAAAAGTGTAAGTCAAATAATTCTAATGGATTCAAATTTTGAAAGTATGCCTAAAGTTGTATTAGAAGGAAGAAGAACAATTAACAATGTTGAAAGAAGTGCTAGTCTATTACTAATAAAAACAATATTCACTTCTATATTAGTTATAATTTGTTTATTTATGAAAAGTGAATACTTCTATTTACCAATACATCTTAGTTTAATAACTACTTGTACAATAAGTATTCCATCATTTATTTTAGCACTTGAACCTAATAACGAAAGAGTAAAAGGAAAATTCATGTTAAAAGTTATATCTAAAAGTATACCTGCGGCTTTAACTGTTGTATTCAATGTAATATTGATAACTTTATATAAAAATGCATTTAATATAGATGGAAATTTAGCTAGTACACTAATAGTTATTATGACAGGTACTACAGGATTTATATTCTTGTTTAGGTTGTGTAAACCATTTAATGTATTAAGAGCAAGTATGATAACTATTCTAATTGGTTTATTTGTATATGCTTTAATGTTCTGGTATAGTTTCTTTGATTTATCACAAATTACATTCAACACAATTTTACTTTACATATTATTTGCAATTGCAAGTGTACACGTATTTGATAGACTAAATAGTTTAACAAAATTTATAGTTAAAAAAATAGATAAAGAAAGTTTATGTTAATTCATAACTTTTTTCTTTACACATAACTTAAAATTTATAAATATAACTTATTAAAAAATGTTATAATAGAAATGTGATATTATGAAAAAGTTAATTAAATTATTAATAGCAACTATACTTTTGTTAATTAGTTTTGTATTTATTATTGATATAGATGTTATATTTACTTCAAAACAATATATTAAAAACGATTATAGTGAATTAAAAAATGTTGACTGCATTTTAATACTAGGGGCTGGCATTTGGGATGATGAACCTAGTCCTATGTTAAAAGATAGATTAGACAAAGGAATAGAACTTTATAAAAATAATGTAAGTGGAAAACTATTAATGAGTGGAGACCATGTAAGTGAAGGACATGATGAAGTAAATGTTATGAAAAAGTATGCGATAAATAATAACATTAATTCTTCAGATGTATTTATGGACCATGCTGGAATATCAACATATGATAGTATATATAGATTAAAAGAAATATTTGGTGTTAAAAAAGTTGTAATAGTAACACAAAAATATCATCTTTACAGGGCAGTTTTTATAGCAAGAAGTCTTGGAATAGAAGCATATGGAGTAAGTGCAGAAGACATTTATTATAATGGTCAAGCCTTAAGAGAAGTAAGAGAAATACTTGCAAGAGATAAAGATTTTGTTAAAAGTCTTCTTAAAGTTAAATCTAAATATAGTGGTGAAACTGTATTAGTAAGTGGAGACGGAAATGCTACTAATGATGAATATACATATGAAAGGTAGGATGTAAATGATTCTTTTTTTAGAAATTATAGTTAGTTTGGTATTATATACATATTTTATGGTACAAAGTAGTAAAAATCCATTAGACATTATTTATGATTATCCACCTAAAATAGTTAAAAGAGTAGAAGAAATAGGACTAGTTGATACTAGAAAAAGAAAAACAAGTAATTGATTAAATCATTAACATCGCTTCGGTGCGAAGATTATTGCTTCTGGAGCAATACCAAAGGGTATTTGAAACTCTCAGAGCAAATTAGTAAATAACTAATCTATATATATAAAATACCATGAAAATTGTAAAATGTGTATAGTTTTTTCAATGAATAGCTAAATATGTGATATAATTTTTTTAGGAGAAGATATTTATGAACATTGATTTTGAAAGAGATAATTACAAATTTAATGCTAGAGTTTCAGCAATTATTTTAAATAAAGAAAAAAATAAAATTTTATTATTTAAAATTGAAGATGGTAGAGATTATTTTTTATTACCAGGTGGAAGAATTGAATTATATGAAGATAGTTTAAGTGCTATTAAAAGAGAAGTTGTAGAAGAATTAGGATATACTATTGATTTTAATTTTTGCTCTATACAGGAAAATTTTATAACAAAAAACGATAAGAAAATAACACAATTTTGTTTTTGCTATAAAGGAATTTATGATGGTGTTATTTCCAATGATAGATTTGTTTGTAATGATAATAATAATCAATACTTTTATTGGATAGATATTGATAATTTAAAGAATTACAAATTCTATCCAAAATCAACAATAAAACTAATTAATTCAAATAAATTAGAACATATTGTAGAAAAAGAAATTTAATAATAGATGCTTAAGTAAATATTGATTCAAAAATTATGATAAGCTATAAGGAGGAATACATATAATGACAAAAACAATTGAAGATATAACAAACTTTATTTTTGTTGGTAAATCTTTAGAAGAATTATCTCATTATGATCTGTTAATAATAAATGCTGATTGGGTTGAAGAGCAATTATCTAAAGATATAAGAATAATGAAAGATAAAAATATTATAGATGATAACACAGTGTTTATAGTATGTGAAGGACATCAACAAAATAATAATAGAAGTAGTGCTAATATATTAATAGAATATTTAAATAAAGAAAATATAAATAATAAAATGATTATATCTGATAAATATATTAGTAATCCTGAAATATTAAAAAATATAGATAAATTAGTAGATATAAATAGTTATAATAGAATACTTAGAATAGCAAAAGATTTTGTTGCTAGAAGATGGTTTATGAATGCTAGTAATTATAATTTTCCTATTGATAAATGCGATTTTTATGGAGTAGTAGATAATAGAAATATAAGTAAAACAGAATGGTATAAAAGTGAAATAGGTATTAATCAAGTAATGAAAGAGTTTATTAATATAGGAAATCAAACCATTAATAAAGAACTTAGTATAAAATAATATATAAAATATGTATAATTTATGGGCAATATGCTATTATTAAAAAAGTTTTATAATATATAGAAGGAGAATTAATTAAAAATGAATACAGTCTATTCAATAAGGCATTCAAAGCCAATGAAAGTTAATAACACTTTTAATAAAGATAATCTACAATTGCAAAATGAAAAATCATCTTTTTCAATAGAGAGAGAAAATATTGCTAAAGATAAATTAAATAAAAAGGGAAAATAATAATTATAATAACTTCTATAGAAGAGTGTTATAAGAGAGTAGTAAATAGATGGAAAGAAATAAGTAAAAACTATAATGAAGAAGAACTAACTAGATATCAAAATAGAAAACTTGGTATGTTTGAGTGGTATAAATCATTAAATAAATTTTTAGAAAATGTTGATAAATTAAAGATGGTTATAAAATGACAAAAGCAGAAATAAATAAAAGAATATTTGAATTACAGTTAGATGATGAAATTATTAAATTTGTAGATGAAAGATTGTCTGAACTAGAAACAAATAGCCAAGAAAAAATTGTTGGACAAAATTATACTAATAGCTTTCAAGACTATATATCACAGAAAATCCATTATAAAGCAGCTGAAAACTTTGATGATTCAGAATGTCCCGATTTAGTTTATGATGATAAAACACCATATATTAATTTGATTAAAGAAATCAAAAAGAGTTCTTGGTATAATGAGCTAACACTGGTTTCTACAATATTCTTCACTATTCATAATTATTTGGCAAGTGATGATATCAATCACTTATGCTCTTGCTAAATTGTTCAATTAATTTCACAATTTATGGGCCAGTATGTCACATTTGTGGGATTTTAAAATTGATGTAGGAAATAGTAAAAAAACATGGTACAATAATAATGTAAGGTTGTGATTATATGAGAATAGACTATGACTTAATTGAGAAAATTAATGATGAAATATATGATAATGATGATTTTTATAATGAAGAATATTATCAAGTATTATGTAAAAAAGCTAAAAATTTGCAACAATATATTTCTAAATATAATATAACAGATCCTTTAACTAAAGTTATATTAGGACAAGAATGGATGGATTATGATTTAGTAAAGAAAGAATTACAAAAAATTTCTTTATCAGAAAGTCAATTTAAAAGGTTTAAAAAAATAAAATCAAATAATAATGCCTGGTATGAAACAATGAATCCACTTATGTTAGATGACAAATATTCTTTTTTGGATAAGTATATGGATTTTATAACAACTGATATTAGAATTCAACAATTGATTTTAAGTTTAGATGATAATAGTTTAAACCTATTCTCAAAAATGTATGAAAAAATTGATAAAGAAACTAGCAACGCAATTCCTTATATATCAAGAATTCTTGGTTTAATAGGAACCTCAGTTACAGCTAGTTTAATGACATTTCAAAACTATAATGGTGGAATGTTTAGAAAGAAAAATCAAAGTTTTAGTAATTTATCTTTAGCTTTTCAAAATGAACAATTAACGGAACATGATTTAGACTTATTGATATTTATCTTTTCAAATAATAATTTTGATTTTAATGTTAATAGTATTTCTGATCTTAGAGGTTTTGAAAATGAATTGCTTGATTTTGTAAATGAATCAATGAATAATTTTAAAAATCAAAGTGGATATTCGCCCGATGATATAAATAATATTAAATCTACAATACTAATGAGAAGCTTTGGTATTCAACTAGATTATGCAAAATCAATACTTAAAAAGTTTAATTTAAATGGAATAGAATTTGATAAAGATAATAATTATATTTCTATGTATAGAAGTATTTATAATGTTGTTAATGAAACAGATGTCAATAAATTATTTACAATATATGATAACATTTCTAATAATTGCGAATTTAGTTTAGATTATATGACAATATCATTATTTGAAAATGGAATGAGAGATATATTCTTAAGGCACTTAACTAGTTCTACATTTAAATGTGATGGTAATAATTATGAAATTCAAGACGGCGTAAAAATATTTGATGCTGGAACAGATTTTAAAGTTATATTAACTTCTGTAGGATCATATAAACCTGAAATGGAAACACAATTAAATTATTCACAATATTGGAATAGCAATTCAATTAGATCACATGGTAATTGTTGTAGTTTAATTGCAAATAACAATTTATCAACTGCAACCATTAGAAATATTTGTTTAGGATTTTCAAACTTTGAAGATGGGATGTTGTTATTGTCAGGATCAAATGATTTAAACTCTACACCTACAAGTAGACAAATTAATTCTCAAGATCACTTTGGAGAATTTATGAGTGCAAATTCTTTAATAGATAACACACGAAGTGATTATAATGAGCTGGTGTTTGAAAGAAGAGATTTATCTTCAACTAGAGAACATTATAAGAAAAATCCAGATTATGTTGTAATGTTTGAAGAATTGATTGATAATGATGTTAATAATCAAGAATTAGATGAAGAAACAAAACAATTACTAAGTGAACAAGAAAGAATAAAAGGAATATCATTAAAGGCTGCTCAAGATTTTGATATTCCTATTGTAAAAATTAATAGAGAAAAATGTGCTGTATCTGAATTATTTAAGATTAATAAAATGGTTGAAGAATTTTATCAAACACACAATCCAGCTTTATTAAAAAGAATTGTTGTTGATTTTGAAATAATAGAATGGGTTTAAGATATCCACATAATTATTTGAGAGAAAAATATTTTTCAAAGGCCATTATAAACAAATTATTAGCTGAAATTATAAATGATATTAATGCAATTGAAGATATTCAATTAAAGACAATGAATATGGAAACATTAAAAAATTCTATTCTAAATGAAAAACACAAGATAGAACAAAGTGAAAATTTTATAAAACATTCGCAAGAATTAGGTATTGATTGTGATTCTTTAATTGAAATGATTGACAATTCTTTAATTAGTGAAGTGGATAAAAGGTCAGGAGGAAATAGATTATGATAACAAATAAAGAATATAGTAATCTTTTGAAAAATTATAAAACCAGTTTAATAATAAATGAATTATATAGTAAATCAAAGTTTATAAAAGTTATGTTTGGAAATAAAGGAGTAAATTTTGAATACAAGATTGATAAAGTAAATATTGCTGATACTTGGAATCCAAATACATATGATCCAGAACAAATGGGTGGTTTTAATTTTTCAACTGAAGATAAAATATTAAGATGGTTAGTCCGTGGTGATACAATTTATGATGTAATAATTCCTGAAGATGCAGAAGTGATTGATTGTCCAAGTGAATCAGCACCTCATGGAGTATTTAGAAGTAACAAAATAGTATTAATAAATCCTAGACCTGTAACTGATGAATTGGCAATGAAATTTTATTTAAAATCAAATTTACCAGAAAAATCTTATTATAAGTCTTTAGCTGGTGTGGCCATTAGAGGATATAGAAATACAAGTTTAAAAATAATTGAGGATAAAATTAACAAAGAAAACATCGATTTAGTATTAAGTGAGATAGATGATTTTGTAAAACCTTTTCAAAGCAGTGGTACTGCCGAAAATGGAAAAGAAGTTTATAATGAAGTTATGGATATTTTATATAATATTAAGAATAATAATTAAGCGGATTTGATCCGTTTTTTTATGACCATAATTATGGTTGATTATGTATGTATTTCGACCATAATTACTATTTTTTTGTATACAAAAAAAGCAAGAGCATAAGAGATTGTCCCCTAAAACTATTAAAACCTAGATAAACTCTAGGCATTTAATAGGGACAAACATATTTTGCACTTGCAAAATTCAACCATAAAGATGGATGCAATTATATAGCAAGCCCTTATTTTATAAGGATTAATTATGGTTGGAATCATGGTTGTTTTTAATTGTTTCGATAGTTGAGGTAATTATACTTAATTTAAACTTATTTGATATATTTTCAGGATTATCAATGTCTTTAATAATAGGAATTAGTTTTAATACTTTATCGTTTTTATCAAGATCAAATACTATCTCATTTGGATATCTATCGTCTTTTTCAAAAGAAAGTGATTCAATATATATAACAATAAACTTACAATAAAAATTATTTTGATTTAATTACTAAAAATATAGAATTGATAAAAGGATATTCTAATGATAAAAATAAAGTTAATTATACAAAGGACGATTTAAAAAACATATATGTTAACAAATTAAAACTATCAAAAGATATGTGGGATTTAATTAATGATTTAATTAATTTAATTATTAGCAATTTTTTGTGAATAAGATAAGGACAGTTTATGAAGAAATTTGCAAAAAATTAATTTTTGTGTTATAATAATTGACAATTCAAAGGGGGATTATATATTATGAGGAGAATTATTGATAATATTAAGAAAAAAGCTAAGTTAGAAGTATATAATGAAGCAAGACAATTATATTTAAAGAAATCTATTTGTAATATTGGAAAGATTGTTGAAGAAGAAGATAAAATTATATGTTATGTTGATCAAAAGTCTATTGATAGATATAAAGGGAATAATCCACTTTATAAATTAAGACTTAATGGTATGAATCAAGTAACCGAAGGAATAAAAGAGACTGTAGAAAATTTTAGATTAAATAAGCCAGTATATTATATTTTTGATGGTATTGAATTTAGTACAGGTTTAGAAATAACTTCACTTTGGTCTAATGTTATATTTAGAAATTGCACTTTTGATAAAAATATTGGAATAATTTGGGGCGATGAAATAACTTTTGAAAATAATAAATATACGGATCACTGTGATGTTTACTTTTATGGTAAATGTTTCCTTACTGCTGATAGAGTTAATAAACTTACTTTTATAAATGATAATTTTGTAAATAGTTATGACTTAAAAAAATACGGAGATGCTCGTTTTGGTATGCAAATTGATGCTAAAGAAATTGAATTTATTAATACTAAAGTAGATGCAGAATATCCAGCTACAATAAATATAAAAGCAGAAAGAACAAGAATAGAAAAATCAGAACTTAAAGCAAATGAAGTTTATGTTGATTCACAAAGTATCGACTTTGCAGATAGTTCAGTAATTGCCCAAAATGGTGTAATGATAGTAAATGCTAATTGTGATTTTGTGGGTAAAGTACAAGCACCAATTGTATTTTATAATGGAACAGATTTAGCAAATAATACAAGTGATACTCATATGGTAACAGAAGATGAAGCAACACTAAAAGAAGCAAGGCAAAATCTTATAGAGAAATTAAGAAATTTAAGTAATTATTGTCAACAATTAAATAACAATAGAGTACAATGTATTCAAGATAAATTTAATAGTCAAACTATTGTTAAAACATTAAAACAAAGATGATTTTAAGCATTAACGCTCAAAATCATCTTTTCTTTTGTCTTTAGAATAGTTATTTCTAATATCATCAAATGTTTCTTGGTCTATTGCATTATGCTCATACAAATCAATGGTAAATTTCTTATATTTGTCTTTATCCTTAGGTCTTAATAATCTGTTTTTAATAAAGTTAATAATATTTAAGAATCTTTTTTTCCATTTATTTAGTTCCGCTTTTAAATTATTATTATAACTTGTTAGATTATCAAGTTCTTCTTCTTTTTCAGTTATTTTGTTAGTTAAAGTATTGACTCTTAAATTTAATGCCTCATTATTTTCAGTAAGTGTTTAACTTTACCATTTTTAGTTATGTAAGTATAGCCTTTAATGATTTCTAGAATTTCAGTATTTGGCTTTAATTCTTGTATTATTTTGAATTCAAGCATAAAAAATGTCCTCCTTTCTAGAAAGAGAACATTGTATTTATATATCTTCCAAACACTACTCGAGTTCGATTGAAAGACAAAATAAAAACTTACGATACCATATTGGTTCGTAAGTTGTTTTCAAATAGAGCGATAACAAAGGTTATTCGAAACTCCTAATAGTAAAAGATGATAAACAACTAATCACTAAAATAATAATAACATATTTTTCTAAAATATTAAATAGATTTAAAGAAATTTGAGTAAATAAATGGTATAATATATTTAGAAATTCATTCAGGGGATGATAGTATGCTTAAAGAAGTAAAAATTGAATTAACTAATAAATGCTCTAGAAATTGTAAACATTGTTCTAGTAATGCTACTAGTAGTATTTGTAATTTAAAGATTTTAGATTTTGAAGATGTATCTAGAATAATTAAAGAAGCAAAGTTAATGGGTGCTGATACTATTGTTTTTACTGGTGGAGAGCCTTTAATGTATGATAGACTACCAGAACTAGTAGAATTAACTTCAAAATTAGGAATGAAATCAATTATTTATACATTTGCATATAGAACCGATGTAACTTTAAATAAATATAGACAATTAATTGATTTAGGCTTAAATAAAATAGTTTATTCACTTGCTGATTCACTATCTGATGAAGAAGATGTCTCAGTTTATGATAAAACTGAATTCTTTGATAAAGTATTAGAAAACAATAATGCAAGATTAGGGTTTCATTATACTGTTTCAAAAGATTCTTTTTCTAGATTAGAACAAGTTGTAAATGAGACCATTGAAACATTTAAAAGTAGATGTTACTTTGATAGAGTTAGTTTATTAAGGTTTGTTCCACATGGTAAAGGGACTACTGATATGGACTTATCAAAAGAAGAATTATTTGCAATTAAAAATCTTTATTTAAACTCAAATGATAAAGATAAAATTAGATTAGGTACTCCTTGGAATATACTTGGTATTGAAAATACACCTTGTATTATAGCTGATGAAATAATGATAATTGGTTTTGATGGAATAGCATATCCATGTGATTCAATTAAATATTTTACTAAATTAGGTGTTAGTGGAAATATAAAAGAAAACTCATTAATGGAAATGTATAATTCAGAGTATTTTAGCAATATTAGAAAATTAAATACTGATAACTCTTGTTCTTCTTGTGAGCAATACTCTATATGTAAAAGTGGTTGTATAGGACAAAAGATAATTGCTAATTATACTGAAAGTGATAATAAAGTTTTAACTCTAAAAAGATGCATTAACTCAAGAGATCCAAAATGTATGAGGTAGATATATGAAGAAAAGACAAGAAGTATATGATTTATATTGGTATTTTGCTTGTGAGCGACAAAACATATTTTGGAAAAAAATAAATGGAGAATCTGCTCCGTGGACTGAAGATAAAATATTACAAGAATATAAGTTTTGTAATAGTTATAGAGTTAATGATAGAGTTAGCCAATATTTATTAAAAAATGTTATTTATAATGGGAAAAAGTATTCCGATGAAGATATGTTATTCAGAATATTATTATTTAAATTATTCAATAAAGAATTTACTTGGGAATTATTATTAAATAATTTTGAAGATATTACTTTAGAAACGTTTAATATAAAAGAGTATTCTAGTGCGTTAGAAAATGCTATATCAAATGGTATTAAAATATATAATGATGCTTATATAAGTTGTGCTAATAAGGCATTTGGATATGATAGAAAACATGATAATCATTTAGCACTACTTAATAAAATGTTCAATGAAGACAAAATACAAGAAAAAATAGTTAAATGTAAGACTATGGAAGAAGCATTTAATATTATAAAAAGTTATCCATTAATTGGAAACTTTATGGCTTATCAATTAGTAACTGATATTAATTATAGTGAAATTGTTAATTGGAGAGAAGATGAATTTACAGTTGCAGGACCTGGCTCACTACGTGGAATTAAAAAGTGTTTTATTGATAAAGGTAAAATGAGTAATGAAGATATTATTAGATATATGTATGAACATCAAGACAAAGAGTTTAAAAGACTTAATTTGAATTTTAAAAGAATTGGTAATAGACCATTACAATTAATAGATTGTCAAAATATCTTTTGTGAACTAGATAAGTATTGTAGACAAGCATTACCTGATTTAAAATCTAATAGAATTAAGATTAAAAAACATTATGTACCTAAGAAAGAAATAATAGAATATATTTATCCACCAAAATGGAAGTTGAATAATTAATAATACATTTTATCTCAAAAAATAAAAGGGTATAGGAATTCCCATAGTAGAATTTATGCGAGAGTATAAATTCAGTACTGGATATACATGACTTTTACTTTCGCACTCTAAAAAATATAAAAAGAGGATTAAATTACTTTGATAATTTTTTCCTTTTTTTGAAGATTATTTATACAAAAACATATTCATTTAAGACAATTTCTTCTGCCATATTCTTGTAATTATTCATTAACTTTGTATTCAAGTATTGTAAGAGTAGTAGAATATGTAATTTGATATTCAGTAGGTGTTATTACTTTTAAGTTGGTGTGCAAGATAATTTTAATTTGTCCTAATTTAATCTTATATTTAAAGTCTTTTAAGATGCCTATTAAATCATTATTAGGTTTTAGGTTTTCAATTACTTCAAATTCAAGCATGAAAAAAGTCCTCCTTTCTGTGATAAGAGAACTTTTAAAGTTTTATATAAAAATAAAAACTTACGAACTTTTAAGTCCGTAAGTTGATTTCAAATGGAGCAATGACATGGGTCATTTGCGAAAAAGTAGAAACAAGTAATTGATTAA
>SAMEA104315432__coassemble_830_pt1 | contig 13697 bp, 11 predicted proteins | sample SAMEA104315432__metabat2_low_PE_017 | metagenome-assembled genome bin SAMEA104315432 (sample SAMEA104315432) | gut metagenome | biome: Monkey gut; feature: monkey-associated habitat; material: faeces | place: China | collected 2013
TATCATTTAGAGATATGGGATGCATGTGGTTTTAAAGCACCAAAATTTGCACATTTACTTCCACTTAATAAAAAAGATGGAGATAAAGTAAGAAAAATTAGTAAAAGAAAAGACCCAGAGGCAGCTGTAGCATTTTATCATGAAAGAGGAATTCCAGTTGAAGCAATTAAACTATATTTTGCAACTTTAGTTAACTCTAACTTTGAAGAGTGGTTTATGGCTAACCCTGACAAAACTTATAAAGATTTCAAATTTACTTTTGATAAAATGAGTACAAGTGGTTCATTATATGACTTAGAAAAACTTATTAATATTTCTAAAAATTATATTAGTAGACTAAAAGCAGAAGAAGTATTTAATTTAGTTGATGCATGGTCAAGAACTTATGATAAAGAATTTAATGAATTAATAAATAAGTATAAAGACTATACAATTAATGTACTAAACATTGAAAGAGAAGTAGAAAGACCTAGAAAAGACATAGAAAGCTTTAGTGCAGTTAAAAGAGAAATAGGTTATATGTATGACGAGTTATTCTTTAATGAAGAAAAGGCTTTTGAAAGAAAGAACTTCTATTCTAAAGAGTTACTTGAGTATTATATAGATAATGTGTATGATGAGGCTGACGACAAACAAACATGGTTTAACAAGATTAAAGAAATGTGTCATAAGTTTGGTTTTGCTAGTGAAACTAAAGAATATAAGAAAAATCCTGAAAATTACAAAGGCTCAGTTGCACATGCATGTGAAGTTATAAGAGTAAGTGTTACTAATAGAACAATGACACCTGACTTATACGAAATATTAAAACTTCTTGGAAAAGACAGAATAAAAGAAAGAATTAGCAAATTCTAATTGAAAAAGTATCACGCATATGGTAAAATTGTATGCGTGAACTGGCCTGTTGGTGAAATGGTTAACACACAAGCCTCTCAAGCTTGCATTCACGGGTTCAAATCCCGTACAGGTCACCATTTTGAATATTAATCCTCGTTTTTAACGAGGTTTTATTATAAATTAAAACATTATTATTTTAGTATCAAATATACTTGTTAAGGTAAAAAACTATAATGACAGAATTCTTTTTAAAATTTAATATAATATTATTGAGATATTATTATTAATGAATTATTACTATTATCAATAAGAACAAAATATGCTAATAAAATATTTAATGGAACAAAGGTGTATGAATTTAGAAAGAAAAGTATAGGTTCTAAAAATATTAAATAGTAACAACATTAATTAAAGACAAAACACTTTACAATGAGTTTACTAATAAATGTAAATATACTTTAAAAATAAATTACTCTTTGATAAAATATTATAGGAGAGTGACTAAATATGAGTAAAGTTGGAACAATGAGTATAGGAGTAAGAACTGGAGTTATTAAAGAAGGAGACGATTTAGCTGAAATAACAGTAAATAGTGTATTATCTGCACTTGATGAATTAAATATGAGTGTTGAAGATAAAGATATAATTGCTGTAACTGAAGCAGTAGTAGGAATTAGTACTGGAAACTATTGTACTATAGATGATATAGCAAAAGATTTAAAAAGTAAAGTGAAAACTAGACATTTAGGAATAGTTTATCCAATACTAAGTAGAAATAGATTTGCAGTACTACTAAGTGCTTTTGCACGTGCTATGGATAAAATTACATTTGTTTTAAGTTATCCATCTGATGAAGTAGGTAATGATATTTTAGATAAAGATAGATTAAAAAACTTAAATATTCCTCTTAATAATTATGTTATGAGTGAAAAAGAGTATTCTATAAGATTTGGAGATTTTAAACATGTATTTACTGGTGTAAATATGGTGAATTTTTATAGAGATTTATGTAAAAAAGAAAATTGTGATGTTGAGTTTGTTTTTTCTAATAATCCTGAAGTAATATTAGATTATACTAAAGAAGTATTATGTGCTGATATTCATACAAGAAATATAACTAAAGAATTAATTAAAAAGAATGGTGGAGTTACTGTTTTAGGATTAGATGATTTATTAACTAATAGTATTAATGGAAGTGGTTATAATTCTAAATATGGACTTTTAGGAAGTAATCGCGCTACTGAAGAAAAGGTAAAATTATTTCCTCAAGATGGACAAAATCTCGTAAATGATATACAAAAGAAAATGTATGAATTAACTAATAAAACTGTTGAAGTTATGATTTATGGAGATGGGGCATTTAAAGATCCAGTAGGAAAAATTTGGGAATTAGCAGACCCTGTAGTAAGTCCTGCATATACTAGTGGATTAGAAGGTTCTCCTAATGAAATTAAACTTAAATATTTATCAGATAATAAGTTTGCTAATTTAAGTGGAGAAGAATTAAATAATAAAATTAAAGAAGAAATAAAAGAAAAATCTAATAATTTAAAAGGTACAATGGCAAGTCAAGGAACTACACCAAGGAGATATACTGATTTAATAGGTAGTTTATGTGACTTAACTAGTGGAAGTGGAGATAAAGGTACTCCAGTAGTATTTATTAAAAATTATTTTAAAAACTATGCAGACTAAAAAAGGGTAAGACATTTCTTACTCTTTTAAAATACTTTCTATTAATAAGTCTATACTTCCCTCATTACTAGAAATTTGTTTCTTAATTTTATTTTTCATAGAATTTAATATAAATGAATAAGTATTTAATAATTTAACTTTTCTTCTTAAACTAATTGGTGTTCTAGCTTTTAAACCAAAATGATTTTTTAAGATATACTTCATATTAAAAACTTCACTACTATTTTGTGGATTAGTCATTATAACAGGTTTTCCCATAAGTAAAGCTTCGTTAATAATACTACTACCAGGTTTAGATATAACTATATCACTTATATTAATAAATGCATATATATCTTTTGAAAAACCAAGTACTAGAGTATTCTTTATATTATTGTTATAAATAAATTCTTCACATTTACTTTTTAATTCTTTATTATTTCCAGTTGAAACTATTAAATTAATATCATAGTTCTTTTTACATACTGCTTTAAAATATTCATAACCCATATCTATATCAGCAAAAAATAAATAATTTTTTTTATCTTTTTTTAAACTATATTTCTTTAAAATAGTATTTTTATCTTCAACACTATCTAAATTAGTATTAATGTTATATGAATAAATATCTTTAGGATTTATTCCTTTTTTTATAAACTCATTTTTAACAATGTCATTTTGTACTACATACTTATCAATTTCTTTAGAATTAATAGTCCATGATTCATGCATAGTATAATCAGTAACAAAATTAACTATTTTACTATTTATTAATTTAGATTTATTATAGTAAGCACTTATATAACTTGCACTATAGTGGGTACATATTATAAGTTCAGGATTTATTTTTTTAAAATAATCTCTAAGATTTGTGCTGTCAAAACATTTAATACTGTATTTATAATACTGTTTACTAACTATTTTATTATTCATTACTTTATAGAGTAAACCATTTAATAAACTAATTTTATAATCTTTAAATAAATAATTATTAAATATATTTATTTTATTATTAAAGTAATTTGATATATCTAGTAAATGAATATCGTATTTGTTTTTATCTAGTAAGTCATACAAATTATAAGCAGTATTTAAACTAAGTTTAGAATAACTTAAATAACTTATTAACACTCTTTTTTTCATATACATCACATCAATATTATAAAACAATATTGTAAAAAATTCCATAAAAAAACTCACAATTAAGGAGTAACATTCTTTTTGGTATGGACAAATAGTATATCCGAAACCTTAGGAATAGTTGATAAACAACTAATCACTATAATAATATAATTTTTAAATTAATAAAGATAACCTATAAATTTAGGAAAAAAGTTGATTTTTAAATTAATTTTGCTATAATATATCTTGACTTTTGCTTTTTTGGGAGGATATATATGGACAAAAACAAATTAATAGAAATTAAGAAAAGATTATTAGCATTAGGATTAGCTGGTGTAATGCTTGGAACTGCTGGTTGTACTAGTAATAAAGATGAAAATGGAGTTCCTAAACGTGTTTCTATTTCTTCTGAATATTCAAATGTAGATGATTATTATAAATATGTAATGCAAAATGGTGAAGCAGTAAAATTATATAATAGTGCAAATGTATATTTACTTTTCAATAAAGAAACATATGAAGTAAGTGAATACATATTTTATAAAAAAAATATTTTAGCTGGTTTAGGATGTCATGTTGAGTTATATGATTTGCTAAATGAAAATATGATTGTTTATTCTGATGGTATAAGTACAACATATAATGAAGAGTATTATAAATATATAATAGAAAATAATTATCAAGTTTGTCTTACTGAAGTAAGTGATTATGTTGAAGGACATACTGGTAAAGAATACTATTCACTTGATGAAATAAAAGAGTTAGAACCTCAAATTGCTGAAAGCTTAAAAATAATTAATTCTGCTAAAGTTAAAACAAAATAATAATGTTATTATACATAATTAATTAATAACGGGAATACTATATAATGTAGTATGTATTGACTTTATAATTTGTGCTACAATTTAAGTACTCAATGACCAAGGGTTATATGAGTCCTGGAGATGCAACTTTTATTAGTTGTGTTATTCGTTTATACTAAAATGAAAAGCCTCTTAATTTTGATTTAAGAGACTTTTTTGTATTTTAATACATTCTAAATCATCACAAGTTGAACAATTTAAATAATTTTTTATTATTGGAGTAACATATTTAATAAAATATGCACGAGGTTCTTTCATTCTAATTTTTATTCCATTTATTTTTAGTCAATATCATCTCTTGATCTCTAAATAAATATATTAAATTTTGTATTACTATAATATGATGAAGTATCGAAATCATTTTGATATAATTTTTTAATTTCATTAATAATATTTACCTTAATACCTTTCTTTCCTTCGGATAGCTTTTGTAAAACACAAAAAAACTAATCCATTTCTGAATTAGTTATTTATCAAACTCGAAACTATAAAAGTTCGAGTAGAATTTCTCTTGGTAGCGACGGGGGGGATCGAACCCTCAACCTCACGGGTATGAACCGTGCGCTCTAGCCAATTGAGCTACATCGCCATGAACAACAAAATAATATCATATATTAATGTATAAAGTCAAGTAAAAATCAAAAAATGCTTTAAATAATTGAAAAAATATGATATATTTATATAGTAAAGGGATGTTGAAAATATGTTTGGAAAAATTTTAACTATTGATGGAAACTCATGTAAAATTGAAAATCTTAGTAAAGTAACACATAGTGAACTAATGAATTGTCATGTTATTTTTCCTGAAAAAGATAGAAAAGTAATGGGTGAAATAACTAAAATAACCGATGAAGTAATTGATATTCTTTTAGTTGGTGAAATTAAAAATAATAAGTTTTATCCTGGAGTAGTGAAAAAACCTAATACAGTACCTAGAATAATTAATGTAAGTGAACTAGAGTTAGTTATAGGTACTCAAAGTAAGGGTTTACCAGTACTAGGTGAATCAAGTATATATAAAGGTTTTAATATTAATTTACCAATAGATGATTTTTTTGCAAACCATTCTGCTATTATAGGTAATACAGGAAGTGGTAAGTCGTGTGGTGTTACTAGAATACTTCAAAACATAATAATTAACTCTGAAAAAAGACCAGTTAATAGTCATTTCGTAATATTTGATGCATATGGAGAATATAAGAATGCTTTTACTAAGATGAATAGTGTTAACATGAACTTTAAAAAATATACAACTAGTATTGAAGAAGTAGATGAATTAATGTTAAAAATTCCTCCTAACTTTTTAGAAGTTGATGATTTAGCAATACTTTTACAAGTGACAGATGCTATGCAGTTACCAGTACTAGAAAAAACACTTAAATTAGTTTATATTTTTACTAGTGAAGATGAAAAAGTAATTGAATATAAAAATGATATTATTGCAAAATGTTTATTGGATATATTAACTTCTGGTAAATCAGCTGGTCAAATAAGGGATCAAATTATAGCAGTTTTAACTAGTTATAATACTGAAAGTTTAAATTTGGAATCAATTATAAGACAACCTGGATATGATAGGACTCTTAAACAATGTTTATTAATAGATGAACATGGTAAATTGAATGCAATAAGTTTAGTAACTGAATTTTTAAAGAAGTTTACTAGATTAAATTTGGATAATATAATGATTAATTATGATTATACTTATACTCTAGATGATTTATATTATGCATTAGAGTTTGCTCTTTTGAGTGAAGGAACTATTAATAGTTCTGATAGTTATTCAAAAAATAATATATTAAAAACAAGACTTCAAACAATAATAAATAGTGATTATAAGAGTATTTTTGAAGTAAATAAATTTATGACTAAAGAATCTTTTGTGGAAGATATATTTAAAACTGATATAGGAGAAAATGTTCAGTTAATTGATATTAATTTAAGTCATGTAGATGATAGATTTGCAAAAGTATTAACTAAGTTGTTTTCTAAACTATTCTTTAACTATACTAATAGATTACAAAAAAGAGGATCTTTTCCAATAAATATAATTTTGGAAGAAGCACATAGATATGTACAAAATGATAATGATATAAATATAATAGGTTATAATATATTTGATAGAATTACAAAAGAAGGAAGAAAATATGGTACTTTATTAACATTTATTACACAAAGACCTTGTGAACTTTCTAGTACTGCACTTAGTCAATGTTCAAACTTTATAGTATTTAGAATATTCCATCCAAATGATTTTGAAATAGTAAAGAATATTAGTACTAATGTTGATATGGAAAGTTTAGAGAAACTTAAAACATTAAATTCTGGAACATGTTTAGCCTTTGGAACAGGTTTTAAAATACCACTTCTAGTTAATTTAGAACTTCCTAGTCCTATGCCAGAAAGTACTAGTTTAAAACTAAGTGAATTGTGGTATTAATTTGATAATTATTAAACTATAATATAAAAAAACTTAATAAATAAAAGGTCTATTATAGACTTTTTTTTATGTTTGCTGTAAAATATTGTTATGGAAGTGATTAAATGAAAAGAGTTTTAACAGGACTTAAGCCAACAGGTAATTTAACTTTAGGGAATTATATAGGTGCAATTAAGCCACTTATTGATATTCAAGATAATGAAGATTATGAAATACTTTTATTTGTTGCTGATTTGCATGCATTAACAATTTATCAAGATCCAACTTTATTAAAAGAAAGAATAAAGAAATTTGTAGCAATGTATTTAGCTTGTGGAGTAGATCCTAATAAAGTAACAATGTATATTCAGTCTAAAAATCCTTATATAACAGCAATTTCATGGATACTTGAATGTAATACATATTATGGAGAAGCTAGTAGAATGATACAATTTAAAGAAAAAAGTAAAGGCTCTTCAAACTTCTCAATAGGACTTTTAACATATCCTGTACTTATGGCTAGTGATATACTTTATTGTGATGCTGACTTAGTACCAGTTGGAATAGATCAAAAACAACATGTAGAACTTGCACGTGATATAGCAGATAGATTTAATTCTAAATATGGTATGACTTTTAAAATACCAGAAGCATTAGTTACAAAAGTAGGTACTAAAATAAAAGATTTAAAACATCCTGAAAAGAAAATGAGTAAAAGTGAAGAAAATCCTAATGGAGTTATATCTTTATTTGATAGTGAAAAGAGTATTATAAAGAAAATAAAAGGTGCTACAACTGATAGTGATAACTTAGTATATTTTGATGAAGAGAATAAGCCAGGAATATCTAATTTACTTAATATAGCATCTGTTATGACTTCTAGAACTATAAATGATTTAGAAAGTGAATTTAAAAATTCTGGGTATGGAACATTTAAAACTTATGTTGCTATGGTTACTGCTAAGAAAATAGGCGAAATTCAAAATAGATATAATGAACTATTAAATAGTAAAGAAGTTGATGAAATTTTAAATAAAGGTTTAGATGTGTCTATTAATTTAGCTAAAGAAAAATATGAATTAGTAAAAGAGAAAGTTGGACTAAGTGATTAGTCCGCTTTTTAAAGTAAAAGTGTGTAAGTTATGACTATAAATTGAGTCCTAGATAAACATTAACATTTTCACAAAATGAACACTTTTATAATATATAATACATTAAAGAAGGGAGAATATTATGACAATATTAGTAGTAGATGATGAATTATTAATAAGAAAAGTAATAAGAGAATATTTGGAGAGTGAAAACTATAAAGTTCTTGAAGCAGAAAATGGACTTGATGCTTTAAGAGTTTTATCTAGTAATAAAGTAAATTTAATAATATTAGATATAATGATGCCTAAAATGGATGGATTTGCTTGTTTAGAAGAGATAAGAAAAACAAAGGATATACCAGTTATTATGTTGAGTGCTATGAAAGAAGAAACTGATAAGTTAAATAGTTTTAATTTAGGAGTAGATGATTATGTTACTAAACCATTTAGTCCTAAAGAATTAATTGCAAGAGTAAAAGCACATTTAAAAAGGACAGTAAATAATGAAGAGGTGTATAGTTATAAAGATTTGATAGTAGATTATAGAGGAAGGAAAGTTACTATTAATGGAAAAAGTGTTTCTTTAACACCAAAAGAGTATGAATTACTTACTTATTTTATAAAAAACAAAGGTATTGCATTAAGTCGTGAACAACTACTTAATAGTGTGTGGGATTATGACTATTATGGAGATGATAGAACTGTTGATACACATATAAAGATGTTAAGAAAGAATTTAGGTATATATAGAGACTTAATAAAAACTGTAAGAGAAGTGGGTTACAAATATGAAACTGAAGAATAGAACGTTAAAAGAACAAATATGGTTTTATATGGCCATATTTTCTACTGCTTTAATAGCCTTGTTATGGATTTTACAAGTATTATTTTTTGATACTTATTATGAACAAAGAACTACTAAAGATTTAGAAACACTTGCTTATAAAACTAAATACTATTATGTAAATGGTAAACCATCAAGTTACTATGATACTCTTTCATATAATAACAATGCTTGTATTGAAATAATTGAAGATAATACTTCAATATATAGTTCTAATGGTAAAAGAAGAGGATGTATTTATGTAGATGATAATGTGGAACTTAGTACTAATTATATATTAGATTTTATGGAGAGTAATTTAAATAGTAAGAATTATAAAATTATTAATCCTAAATTAGATAATAAAACTTTAGTAACTGGTATTAAGTTAGATGACGGAGTTTTTGCTTTTATAAATGTTAGTTTAGAGCCTACTGACCCGGCTATATCTATAATAAGAGAAGAGTTAATATATATAACTATATTTATATATATAAGTTCATTTATAATTGCTTATTTTATAAGTAAACATGTTACAAAGCCAATAAAAGGGTTAATGAATGGCGCTACTAAAATGAGTAAAGGAGATCTTATAACTCCGTTTGATGAAAACTCTAATATTATTGAAATTAAAGAACTTTCTAAAACTTTAAATCATGCTAAGAAGGAATTATCTAAATTAGAAACTACAAGAAGAGATTTACTTGCTAATGTAAGTCATGATTTGAAAACTCCTCTTACTATGATTAAAGCATATGCAGAAATGGCGAGAGATTTAAATAAAGATAATGAAGAAAAAAGAAATGATAATTTGAGTGTAATAATAGAAGAAGCAGATAGATTAAATTTACTTGTAAATGATATTTTAGAGTTATCTAAAAGTGAAAGAAATATAGATATTTTAATTAGGGAAGATTTTAGTCTTAATAAGCTTATAGAAACTATATTACATAGATTTGATTATTTAAGAGAAGAAGGTTATGATTTTGAATTTATTTTTAAACATGAGTATACTATTAATGCAGATAAACAGAAAATTGAACAAGTTATATATAATTTAATTAGTAACGCTATTAATTATACTGGTAAGGATAAGAAAATAACTGTTAAAATAGAAGATAAGAAATCTTATATAAGAGTTTATATTATAGATACTGGTAAAGGTATAGATAAAGAAGAATTAGATTTAATATGGGATAAATATTATAAGAATGAAAAGAATCATACTAGAAATAAAGTAGGTACAGGATTAGGACTTTCTATTGTTAAAAATATTTTGATAAAACATGGATATAATTATGGAGTAGAAAGTACTAAAGGAAAGGGTACAAAATTCTATTTTGACATTAACATATAATTTTCACTTATACTTCACAAAATTTTCACTTAAGTATTATATACTTATATCATGAAAGGAGAAGTGATAGTGTTAGAAGAAAAGTTGTAATAAAAATATAAATCCTCAAAAACCTATAAAATCACATATAACAATAAATGAGTACACGATTAATCCCAGTGTACTCTTTTTCTAAAAATTAAAATATTACCTAGTTTTTTTATTTATAATTTGGTATAATATCTTTGAAAGAGAAGAGAGTGAAGTTTATGGGTGAAATAAAATTAAAATTTACTGCTAAACCTAAAGATGTAGTAATGTTTATAATATTTTGTATTTTTTTATTATATTTAGTTGCTATTGGGGTGTTAAATTTATATGAAATAACGCATAATAATGAGTTTTGGGGCTTAAATCCATTTCCAGCTTTTAGTAGTGATTTTTTACCTTCTACATTAACTATGTATTTACTTGCTTTAATTGCAGTATTTATGAGTACATCTAATCCTTTTTTTGATAGAGAAAAAGGTTTCGGATTTGGTAAAAAGAAAGATAAAGATGAACCTGGTTGGTCTAGATGGATGAAAGATGATGAGATGAAGAAAGCTTATGATGTAAAAGAAATTACATTAAAAGATGATACATATGAACATGCTGGAATTCCAATTATATTGAATGAAGATAAAGCATGGGTAGATGATGGAGAAAATCATAGCCTTATCATAGGTGCATCTGGTTCAGGTAAAACTTGGACTGTAATTGATCCATTAGTTAAAATTCTAGGAAAAGCTGGGGAAAGTATGATTGTAACTGATCCTAAGGGTGAAATTTATGAACATAATGCTAATCTTTTAAGAGAAAAGGGATATAATGTAATAATAGTTAACTTTCGTGACCCAGAACATGGTAGTGCATGGAATCCTCTTACACTTCCTTATAGATATTGGAAACAAGGAAAAGAAGATAAAGCAATGGAGTTACTTGAAGACCTTGCTACTAACATACTAGTTGACTCAACTAATAATAATGACCCATTTTGGCAAAAGACTGCTGCTGACTATTTTACTGGGTTAGCTTTAGGACTATTTGAAGATGCTAAAAGTGAAGATGAGATAAACTTAAATAGTATAAATGCAATGAGTACATTTGGTGAAGAAAGATGTGGTCCTTCTAAGTATGATAAAGAATACTTTAAAATAAAGGGTGAGTTATCTAGCGCATACATAAGTGCAGCTGCAACTATTACTGCACCTGCTGATACAAAAGGTGGTATCACATCTACTTTTAGACAAAAAGTACGTATCTTTAGTAGTAGACAAAAACTAGCTGAAATGCTTAGTTATACTGACTTTGATGTAACTAAAATAGGTAAAGAAAAAACAGCAGTATTCTTAAAAATACATGACGAAAAAACAACATATCATGCTCTTGCTACAATATTTGTAAAACAAGTTTATGAATGCTTAATTGATGAAGCTCAAAAAGAAGAAAATTTAAAACTTAAAATTAGAACAAACTTTATACTAGATGAGTTTGCTAATATGCCTGCACTAAAAGATGTAGAAAGCATGATTACTGCATCTCGTTCAAGAAATATGAGATTTAACTTTGGTATACAAAACTTTAGCCAATTAAATAAGGTATATGGAAAAGATGTTGCTGAAACAATTAAAGGTAACTGTGGTAACATGTTCTATCTAATTACTACAGAATATGCTGCTCTTGAAGAAATAAGTAAACTTTTAGGAGATGCTAAACCAAAAGAGGCGAAAGAAGGTAAACCTACTCCACCAATAAGACCACTTGTAACAGTAAGTGATTTACAACAAATGAAGAAGTTTGAAATGATTATTAAACGTTTTAGAAATATGCCATTTAAAACAAAACATAAAGCAAGCTTTGAAATATTTAAAGCTAAAAAAGGTGGATGGGGCTTTGAAGACTCAATAAGTGGATATCCTACAAGAGAAGGTAAGGGTATAAAAACATTTGATATTAAAGCATTTGTTGATGAACATAGAACAGAAGATCCATCAGGATTTAATCCATTTGGAGGAGGTGCTTTTGTTCCACCATTCGGTCTTCCTAATATGAATAAAGGAATGAATGGAAATACTAACTCTACTAATCTTGATGAACTAGTTAAAAATATAGATGCTCAAATAGCTAAACTTGAAGCAGAAGAGGCTATGGAAAAAGGAAAGAATAATAAAGAAGAACCTAATGAATTTGAAGATTTAGTTAATAAAAAGTATGAAGAGTTTATTAGTAATAAAGAAGAAAATATTCAACCTGAAAATAAAGTAGTTAAAGAAAATAAACTAGAAGAAAATGTAGAACTAGATGATTTAATTAAGAAAATAGATGATAGAATTGCTGAATTAGAGAAAAGTGATAAATTAAGTAATGTTTCACCATATCAAGAAGATAGTGAACAAAAACTAAGTGAAACTAAGAAAGAAGAGAATGTTAATGAGTTCTTGAAGTTTGCTAATTCAATTAATGATGATATTATGAATGAACAAAAAATAGAAAAACCAAAAATAAATGTTGATGCTGATTCTATAATAGTTGATGAAAATATTACTGATGATGAATTCTTTGATGACTTCTTTGGTGATGATTAAGCCTATGTGGCTTTTTCTTTTTGTTTTCATATAATATTATAGGTGAAAAAAGTATGAATAACTTATTTTTTGGGAATACTAAAATTATAGATATACAGGATAAATACTACTATAATATTTATCACTTAAAAGGTGCAGTTAATATACCTTATGAAGAACTTATGAATAATTATAGATATCATTTGAATAAGAAAGATAATTATTTAATTTACTGTAAAAGTGGTAAACTTAGTAAAAGAGTAGTAGCTGTTTTATCATATTTGGGGTATAATGTAAGAGAATACAAATAAAAGGAGAAAATATGGAAGTATTAGAAGCATTAAATGAATTAATAAATAATTTACTAAATTTACTAGGTTCTTGGGGAGCATTACTTGGATGTGTATTTATATTATTTGAATCTATTATTCCTATGTTACCATTATCATTATTTATTACACTTAATTTTGTGACATTTGGTAGTATTATAGGTTTTATAATAAGTTGGGTATTTACAGTACTTGGTTGTATGATGAGTTATTATTTATTTAAATCAGCTGTTAGTGAAAAAAGACTTAGTAAATTTAAAGAAAATAATACTTTAAAAAAAGTAATTAATGTTATAGAAAATATGAATTTTACAAGTTTAGTAACCCTTATTGCAATACCTTTTACTCCTGCTTTTGCTGTAAATATTGCTGCAGGAATTTGTAGAGTACCTAAAAGAAAATTTTTATTAGCATTAATGCTTGGTAAAATATCTTTAGTGTATTTCTGGGGTTATGTAGGAGTAGGACTTATAGAATCACTTAAAAACCCTTCTAAACTTATAGGAGTAGTTATATTAATAGTTATAGTTTATATAATTAGTTATATATTAAGTAAAAAACTTAAAATTAAATAAATATAATAAAGGGTACTTGAAA
>SAMEA104315432__coassemble_867_pt1 | contig 13298 bp, 7 predicted proteins | sample SAMEA104315432__metabat2_low_PE_017 | metagenome-assembled genome bin SAMEA104315432 (sample SAMEA104315432) | gut metagenome | biome: Monkey gut; feature: monkey-associated habitat; material: faeces | place: China | collected 2013
TTTGTTTTTAATCTTTTTATCACTTTAATCAACTCCTTCAAAAAATTTATCTATTTTTACGTTTAATATTTTACTTATTTTGTTTGTGTCATTTTATCCTTATTCTTAGCATATAGTTCTAATTTATCTATCATTTACTATAAGACAAAAATAAATAAACTTATTCTATTCATATAACGTTATTATTTTAAACTATTTAAGTAGCTATTTTTATTACCTTTCTTCTATTCTTAAACTAATTTTATTATACACAAAAAGAGTACTTATTTCAAGTACTTTAATTTGGTTTTATAACAATTTTAATTGTATCACTTTTTCCATTAGTAAGCTCTATAAATGCATCTTGCACTTCATCTAAAGTAATTCTCTTATCAATATATTTAATTACATCTAATTGTTTATCTTTTATTAATGAAATTATTTTATCAAAGTCAAACTCACTATAAGCAATAGATCCAAGCATTCTTATTTCGCCCATTACAGCAATAACAGAAGGAATTGTAATTGGTTCCATAGAAACACCAACTAATACTATTTTTCCACCATTTTTTGTAAGCATTATTGCTTCACTAACTGCTCCAGAATTACCACAACACTCGATTACTTTATCAAATCCTCCAGTTTTTTCTTTTAATAAAGGTATAGTTTTTTCATCAAGTGCATTATAATATTCATCAACATAACCATATTTAAGTGATTTATTTCCTCTAGCTTCATTAGTTTCAAGCATTGCTACATAAGTAGCTCCTTCCTTTTTAGCAAATTCAGCAGCCAATAATCCAATGATACCACCACCTATGATACATACTTTATCTCCTACCATAATATCTGCTAATTTAACTGCATGTAAACTAACTGCAGAAGGTTCTATCATTGAAGCTTCTTCATCACTAATTTCATCTGGTAATAATCTTACCATATTAGGAAAACAACTAGAATATTCAGCATAAGCCCCTGTATTATTTAAAGATAATCCCGTTGCATTTGCCCAAGTACTAACACAATACTGAGGGTTACCACTTTTACAAGCATCACACATTCCACAAGGACTAAGTGGTAAAGCAGTAATTCTATCTCCTACTTTTAAATCACTTCTAGACCCAGGTTCTACAACAGTTCCAGAAAACTCATGACCCATTACTAATCCAACTGGACCACCACTCACCCAGTAATGTATATCACTTCCACATATTCCACAAGAATTAACCTTAAATACAACTTTACCATTATCAAATTCAGGAGTATTCCTTTCTTCCACTTTAAGAGATTTTACTCCATTTATACTTACACATTTCATATCATTCACCCATTATAATGTTACCACAATTATAATTTTTTTAATAGTTTTTCTCATATTTATTTACATATTTTTACAAAAAGAAAAGAACCATAAGGTTCCTTAATTCACTATTCAGTTGTAGCTTTACCTTCAGGTTTATCAGTAGTAATTTGTAAATCAAATGATAAATGTCCATTAGAAGCACTATTTTCACAGTCTACATCTTGTCCTTCTACCCACATATAAATTCTAACTTTAGTAATACCTTTAGTTAACTTAAATGCAGGAATATAATGAGTAAATCCAGCCTTAGTTTTATAAGTAGGTGTTACTGCTTTGAACTTAGTTGCATCTTTTTCTTCAGTAGCATTTCCAAGTAATACATCATTATCTGTAGTAATCTCTGTTATTACTCCAGAATAAGGTAATGGATCAGCTGCATCTTCAGTAGTAGTTATCTTATATACATCACGTGCATTAGCAATACCTGCTGGTGTATGAATATTATAATTTGGTTCCCATATATAAGCACCAGAAGTTATACCATTATTTAATCCTTGAATAGTATTTAATGAAGAACCAGCACTTGTATTACCTTTAACAATAAATCCAATTCTTGATGCATTCTTAATACCTGTATCAGTTTGATCAGTTGTTCTAATACCAGATGAATCAGTAATCCAAATATCAGAATCATCATCTACTTTAAAGAATAAATCATAAGCAATAAATTTACCAGTAGTACCATTAGCCTCAGTTTCTTTACTTGATGTTAAAATATATGAACCATTATTTGCAGTACTTGTTGAAGTAACTATAGACCCATAGAACATTGGGAATAATCCATCAGTATCAGGAACACCAGCAGTTGAAACAGGCTCTAAAACTTCAGGCAATTGGTTAATTGCAGCAGCATAAGTAGCACTTGCACCTTGCAAATCAGTCTTATTAACTATAGATTTCCAGTTAGAACCATCTACAGATATTTGAATACCATTTTGTGCTTGAATAGTTACATCTAATGTACTAACAGAAACAGTCTTATTTGATGTAAACCATGCATATGTTGAAGTTGTTAATAATATACCAGTTCCAAACATTAATAACAAAAGTATTAATAATCTATATTTTCTACTCTTTCTCTTATCTTCCTTTCTTGTATCGGTTTTCATAATCTCACTCCTCCTATTACTCTCATATATTACTCTTAAAGTATAGCATAACTATTTTCTATTTTCAAGTATATTTCGACATATTTTTTATTTTTTAATAATTATTATTTTTTTTCAAAACTAAAACTTTCAAATCTTTAAATATTAATTTATTAACTGTTTAGAATCAACCTCTAAAAATATAGCTTCTACTATATCTTGATAATCAAAACTATCATATATCTTTGGAAACTTAACTTTTAATTTATAACTATTAGTTTTATTATCATTATAATAAAATATTTCTTTATTAGTCTTCATAACATTAAAATAAGTACCATATTCATCCTTTACTATTTCTTCACTTATTAATATATTATTTACATCATTATTCATATATAACTCATAACTAAGTGGTAAATTAGTAGTAGTCTTTATTATAAGAGTATACTCTAAATTCACTTCACTTCTTCCCTTATCATTAAAATTAGAAACAGTAAAATTATACTCATATGCATTATCACTTGGAACAATATCACCTAATTTAATATCTTTAACTTCACTTTTAGTATCAACCACATAAAAAGCAGCATCTATTTTAGCATTAGTATTTAACTTATTTTCAAATCTAGAATAAGTAATAGGTATCAAAAAAACTAAAAGAACTACTAAAATAACTAACAATGTTACTTTATTTAATTTTATAAACTTCTTAACATTAATCATAACTCCCCCTAATACAAATCAATTATTTCTATATTCTCATCTTTATTTAATTTAATAGCCCTCTTATCTTCTTTCTTAGTTAAAGAAAAACATAAATTTATTAGTACTAAAGTAACTAATAAAGTAAAAATAATTTTAGGTGTAAGTATTATTTCTTTAATAACCCCACCCTTAGGAATAATCTTTACTACTTTACCTATCACTTCACTCTTACTAATTATCTTATCTTCACTATTATTAGCATCTCCCTTTGTAACCAAAGTATCACCATTTATTTTAATAATTCTATGTGTTATATAAGAATTATCTTCTTTATAAGTAATAATATCTCCTACACTATATTTATCACTTTCCTTAACTATTATAAAATCTTTTACATTTAACGTAGGTTCCATAGAACCAGTAGCTATTTCATAAAAAGTGTATCTCAAAGTTACATCTTTATTAAAAAACTTTATTGATACAATTCTATATACTAAAAAAAGAACTAAAAGTGTTACTAATACTAATAAAACATTTATAAAAACTTGCATAATTTTTTTAATTATTTTCATTAATAAACACCTTAATTCCTTTTTATATTTCTTCACCTAAATATTGTTTAATATCTATAATAACAGGTATTTCTATACTACCATTTATATCAGTACCTATTAAACTATCTACTTGATTCTTCTCTTCATCATTTACCCATTCTATATAAACCCTTATATTATGTTTAACACCACTCTTTATTTCATTAAGTGTTATCTTATTAGAATAAGTATTTTCATTAACTTGTTTTAAACTATATCCATTAACTTCTTCAATTTTATCTACTTTAATAGTAGGTTCAAGATTATTAAAATCGAAAATAACTTCATACATAATAGAAGTATCTGTATTTGTAGGATCTATTTCTATATCAAAGTAACCACTTAAAGAAGGAGCAATTTTTCCTTCTAAAGTATTCTCATTTCCTTGAATATTAAAACTATCTATAACAAAACTCTCTATTGTATTTATATTTTTACCATTAATAACTATATTCCACTTTGCAGTTTCAGGATGTACTATTATAGTTTTTTCACTTTCAAATAAAGCATAACTACTACTAACAAAGTATACCAAAGTTACTAACATTAAAATTGTAATAACATAAAGTATCTTAGTTTTCATCAGGCTTCTTTATTTCCTCAATTACCATAAATATTTCATAAATAAACAATACGAATATAGGGAATATAATTAAGAATAAGAAACCAAGTCTAGACTCTAAAAAATTTAACACACTACCTAAATTATGATAAACCTTACTAGTATCTAACTTACCTATAAAATATTCACTAGATAATAAATAGTCCCCATTTAATGTAAAAGTACTCTCTTTACTATTTACATTCTTCTTATCTACCACAGTAGCAATATTTATAACAATACTCTTTTCACCTTCCTGATAAAAGAATATCTTATCTCCCTTATTAACATCCTTATTAGGATTCTTTGTAGCAACTATCAAGTCACCTTTTTTATATGTAGGAATTAATTCATCATCCTTAACTATTATTAAAGACTTATCCCCTAACTCAGTTATTTTATAATCATTATAATTTAATAAACAAACTGTTAATAAAATAGCCACTATTGAATACACTACTATAAGTGCTATTCCAATTATTTTCAATACTTTCTTCATACTATCACCACATTTTAAGTATACCATATTAGTTTTTCTAATGCAAGAAAACCTACAACAAATTATTACTTTCCTTTATAAAATTAATCATTTCTTCACTAATATTATACTTTTTAATATAATTACTAATAATTATCAAATTAACACTATTAATAAGACTATCTAAGTTATCACTACTAAGCATATCTTTAGTTAACTTATAACCATATAAATTATACTTATCTATTATAATTAATGGTATATCTTTTTCATCATCCATCCAAATATTATTAATAATATTAACACTTGGAGAATAAACTAATTTAAATAACTTATCATATTCTATTAAATAATCTAATTCATGAGTCTTACATAACTCACATAAATATTCATAATTAGATATTGCTAAATATAATATATCTTCTATTTTAGAAGTATTATCTAAAGTACAAATATTAAGTAAAAACGAATTACTTTCTAACTCTTCATATAAAGTCTTTAACTCATTAATATCATGACTAATTAAATTATTAAAATAATCTACTTTAAGAGTTTTACCCTTACTAATAAATTTACTAATTTTCTTATTATCTTTAAATAACTTCTTCTCCTTTTTAGCTATTTCCTTCTTAGTTTTCAATAACTCATTTTTATACTTATCTTTATCTTTATACTTCTCTTTTATATCATTAACTATATACAAAACACTTGTATATCCTTTATATTCAACTAGTGTATCATATAAACTATTTAAGTCTTCAAAATTTAACTCATCACCTGTATAAATACTACTTATTAAACTATTAATTTTATCTTGTTTAAAGTCACCAATACTTAGTTTACCATCTAACAAGTCATGTAAAAGAGTATACTTAGAATCTCTTAAAAGTATACTTCTTTTACTAACTAAATCTTTATATATATTAGTATAAGATACACTATTCTCTTTATAACAATTATTAAAACTCTTAATATTTAAATAATATAAATACTTAAAATTCAAAGCAATATGAAATATTAAATCAGGACATTTCCAATAAATACTCTCTAACTTTTCTTTAATATCACTAACATCACTCAAGAAAGACATCATATATTCTTTAGTATAATAACTATAATTAAAGTCTTCAATACTTAAAGTAATACCAGCACTTTTAAATATAAGAATAGCTTCCTTTATATAACTATTAACACTCTCCAAGTCTTCTTTATAAAAATGTGATAAATTATAAAGTACTCTATCTAAAGAACTCATCTGATAACTAGAAGCGTACTTATTAGATAATATTAAAGAATCTTTTAAATTAGATAACTCACTTTCTAAATAAGGAATTTCTTCATTTAAAGTAGTACTCATATAAACATTATATCTTTTCTTAATTTCTTCCAAAAGAATTACTTCATCATTTTTAAATTCATTCAAATTCTCTAAAACTATTTCTTTAAATTTAGTTTTATTCTTTTTATTATTTTGTGGTAAAAGATTTAACATTTCCTTTGTAGTTTCTATTTTCTTAATATACTCTTCATTCATCACTATCACTTCCTAAACCACTCAAATATTTTATAAAATTTTGTACCTCTTTAATAAGTAAAATTAATTCACTATCACTCATTTCTTCAACAATTTTCTTTGTCACAATTTACCTCCTATTTAATTATCATATACTCATATACTTCACCAATATAGTTATCATCATCATATAAAGATACAACTAATCTATATGTTCCAGTTACTAAGTTACTCTTCATATGTAAATTATACTGTACATCACTCACTGGATTAGTTGATAAATAATATAAATTATTAACACTACTCTTTCTATAATCATTACTTACATAATCCATTAGATCTACATCAGTATATTTTAAACTATATATATCTTTATAATCTCTTCTTTGTAATTTAATCCTTAAATTAGGATTATCTAAATTTGACTCATAACTAACATTTAATAAATAACTATCATTTCCTACTAAAGTAATACCAGTATCTTTATCTACAAATATATAATTATTCTGTGAATTAGTCTTTAATCCATAAGGAGTATCAATTATTTTAACTTTTAAACTAGTTTCCATTAAAGTACTTACCCCATAATATATTCCATCCACTGAACCAAATGAATTTATAAGAATTGTATATTCCCCAGTAGATAAACTACTCGTTTCAGTATCTAATGTAATTATACTTCTTATATTCGAAACTTTATCACTTATTTTAATTCTAGTTATTCCATCACTACTAGGATAATAACTAAGTCCCATATATTTAAAACTTACTCCAAACAAATCTTGTCCACTTAAAATATTACCATTTTTATCAATAATACTTATCATTAAACCTACTTTATCTTCACCAAATGTTGTATCTTTTACTTTAACACCATTCTTTTCTTTTTCCATATAAGATGAATCTATTATTAAATTAGTTTTATTACCTAAATAAACAGTATTTTTACTAATATTACCAACAAGTCCAATATAAGCATCACTTTCAGTATATATGTTATACTTTAATGTTTGCTGTTCTATACCTAATACTCCAATAAGAGTTTGCTCATCACTATTTCTAAGTTCTATTAATAAAGACTTACTTAAGACGTCTTCATTAATAACCGTATCTTTAAAATCAACCATAAATATAAACTCTTCTTCAGCAGTATTAGTTGATTCATTATAATACTTCATATTATGATCACTATCTTTATATGTATTATTACTACTAGTACTACCCATTTTTATAAAGTTAGATAATTTATAAGACACTTCTCCATACATATTATATTCTTCTATAGAAGCATTATAGTCATTTTCATTAATTGTATAATAATAGTATTCTGGATTACTTACATCATGTAAATCTATCATAGTTATCTTAGTATTAACAGGAAGTACATAAGTTGATACTAAACTTCTATGGTAACCACTTTTATATGGAGTACTTTCACTTTCCATAAATAATGAATAATAAGTACTAAAACTACTCCTATTACTTATATTAGTTTCACTAGTTGCAAACATTTCATACTGTTTACCTGGTGTTATAGTTCCTTCATAATCATTAGAATTAAATAACGCTTTTGTTAAATTAATATTAATATTAATTCTTTCCACTTTATTATTTAAATCATCTATTCTAGTAATTGCTACAAGAGAAATAGTTACACTTCCTAACTGTCCACTAGTAGATAAATTTTTAGAATGATAGAAATAGAATACTAAAGCAGGAACATTGTTTATATTCTCTCTTATATAGTCTTTAGTACCAACTATATTTGTATTTCCTTCAGTTATAAAGTTAGTACTTCCATTATTAGTCCAACCAACAGTACCATTTTTCATATTAAGACCAAACACAGTATCAGCTTCTTCAGAAGTCTTAGCAACCCTTGGAATATCCTTATAATCAACTAATTTAACATTCTCATCTAAATTACTAAAATTAACACCTAATATAGAAAATGTTGTATTATTATCAGTATGATTAATAAGTGGTACTTCTTGTGCGCCTAAAGTAGAATACTTTGATGCAGTTAAAGTAACATCATAAGATGCAACTACTTCTCCAATAGTCCACATATAAAACTGAGTATCTTGTGGAGTTGGTTCAATATACTTAATAACAACACTATTACCTTCTTCACTACCATAGTTAGAATAAAATCCATCCTTAGTTATATCATGATTAGTAGTATGCCTTCCTAGTACATAAGAACCATTTGTAAAATAATATATATCTCCTGAAGAAATAACTTCATTTAAATCAAAATCTCCATACAAAGCAGTAATTATATTTTTATTTCTATCCAATGAAAACATACCAAAAAAAGTCATTCCTATAACTTCACCATATTCAGTTACATTCTCATTCTTAGCAATATTTAAATTCTTACCTTCTAACATATATATTCTATTATTTGTATTTCTTGTAAAAATATTATTATCATTATCTATTGTAACAGTAGCCTTTTCTTCTTTTCCATTAACATCAACTGCACTCACAAACTTCTTAACTAAATTAGCACCAGTTTCTAAATATAAACTACTAGAATTCTTTAGTTTTAACTCATCTATTCTACTAAGAGTAAATAACACATCAGAATACTCATTAGTTCTATCTTTTGCACCACTTAATAAAATATAAGAATTATTTAATGTTACCACACTAGCACGTTGTATAGAAACATTCCTTTTAACACTATCATTAGTTCCATAATTATTTATATTTATATATGAATAACCACTTGTAGAAGAAGCATTACCACTTCCAAATATAGAACCATCTATTAAGAATACTTGATGACTATCTGCATCTATATTTATTTTTATGCCCTTAGTAATACTTATAAATGAGAAGTCATATATTTCACTACCAGCTGCATTTGCTTCTCCTCCACCAAACACAGTACCACTAATTTTAATATCACTTGATATTAAATTTTTATTAAGTGAAACTTTACTACCTATATTAACAGTAGTTTCTCCATATAACACAGAAGTATTAGCGCCTCCATAAACATTTTTCCCAATTATAGCACCTACTATATTTACTATCCCAGTAGAACTATTCTTTTCTTTAGTACCTGTTTGCGCAGCATTTCCTCCACCAAACACATGGTTAGTTATTTCTGAATTATTATCTATATCTAAGTTAGTATTACCTTCTACTATTGCTTTTACACCATTACCTCCTGCATACACACTATCTAATACTTTACTATTTGTTACATATAAATAAGTATTATTAAGTACTACTGCAGCATTTCCTCCACCATAAATAGAATCAGTTACAGTAGAAGAATCTAATTTAACATAAGTACTCTTATTAACAAAACCTAAATTACCTCCACCATATACGTTATTAGCAGTTGTATTAGTTATTGTTAAATTAGTGTTCCCATTAACCTTTGCAGGATTATCTTTTCCAGTTTCGTCCCCTGGTACAATACTATCAAGTCCATTACCTGCTCCATAAATAGAATCAGTTATATTACTATTATTAATTATTAAATTAACATTCCCATTAGTAAGAGCAGCATTTCCTCCACCATACACTGTTTTTGCACTTGTATTATTTAAGTTAAGACTAATAGTATCTTTTTCTACTTTTCCTACACTTGCTAAGTTACCAGATCCATATATATCATTACTTATATTAGAATCATTAATAGTTAATGTTACAGTGTTTTCTACTTCTCCTAAGTTTCCTCCACCAAAAACACTACCATATACTTGTGTATTATCACTTATTGTAAAATTAATCTTATCATTAATTCTAGCCTTATTTCCTCCACCAAACATCTTAGCATCATTACTAGTACTACCAACTATAGAAGAATGAACATTAGCATTAACATTTTCTACTGAAGCCTCATTTCCTCCACCGAAGAAAGAACTCTCTATTAAAGTATTACTTATATCTATATTAGTATTTGTTGTTTCTGCCTTGTTTCCTCCACCATACAAATTAGTAACAACACCACTTGTTAAAAGAATATTTGCATTCCTAGTAATACCACCTTCATTATTGCCTCCATATAAGTTAGTCACTTTAGCTTTAGTAGTATATAAGTTACCACTATCATCATATCCAATTAATATAACTTCTTTAATAGTAAACTCATCATATGAAACATTACTAAATACATGAAAGTCAAAACTATAGTTAGAAGATGCTCCTATAGTATTAGTACCCCAATACTTATTTTGTTCGGTTATATGATATACACTATTATCAGAAGTAATAGTAGCATTTGACCAGTCTGCACCTAATACACTATCACTTGTAGTTATATACATATCCCACTTAGTTATTGTAACATTACTATTATTCTTAATATCTACTTTTATATTTTCACTAGATTGATACTGACTATTAGACTGACTACTTGTACCAAAAGTAACATTTGCTTCAAGTAAGTCATTAACACCATCTACTTCTATACTTTTAATATTTGAAGTATCAACGTCTCCACTCATATTTGAAGAACCAAACACATTTTGTATAACACTTTTCCCTATATTAATATTAGTTGTAGTAGCACCTGCTTCATTTCCTGCACCAAATAAGTTTGTAATATATCCCTTATTAGCATTAATATTAGTTGTAGTAGTATCTGCTTTTAACCCACCACCAAATACATTTTTATGTAATCCACCATTTATACTAATATTAGAAACACTTGTTAATCCACCTTCATTATTACCGCCATATATATTATTTGTATTACCATTATTAACAGTAATATTACTTAATGGTATATCTCCTAACTTATTAGAACCACCAAATATAGTAGAAACATTATTATTTATTAATACATTAGTACTATCTAAAACTGAAGTCTCATCTCCTCCACCATATACAGTAGCAATATTTCCATCATTTATTGTTATATTTGTAGTATTAGTTGTACCTCCTTTATTATTACCACCATACACTAAAGAGCTCTCTCCACCAGTAGTAATAACATTAGAAGTAGTAACTTCACCAAGTAAATTAGATCCACCAAATATTTTAGTACTAACCCCACCATTCAAATAAACATTAGTAGTATTAGCACCAGTTTCGTTTCCTCCACCATATGTACTATTAATTTGTCCTCCATTAATAGTTACAGTAATATCTCCATTAGGTTTACCACTTTTATCATTTCCACCAAATACATTATTTATAGTTCCATCATTTACTGTTACAAAAATATTACCAAATACATAAGGTGTTTCACTTTCACTTCCTTGTCCACCACCAAATACATTATTTATTATTCCTTTATTAACTGTAACATTAGTTGTAGATGCTGATACTGTAGATGTTATACTACTTCCATTAACACTTCCTGCTTCACTTCCCCCATAAACACTTCCATTAATTATAGGTATAAACTTATTAGTATCATTTCCAATTACAACATTTACTTCATCTCTTACATAAGTTCCTGCATTATTAGTAGAAACTCCACCTTTTCCTCCACCATATAATGAATTACTTATTTCTCCCCCAGCCATAAGAATATTAACATCTCCATATATAGTTCCTTTTATATTACTTCCACCATATAAACTAGTTGCAATTACTCCATTATACATTCCTATATTAATGTGTGCAGTTTTATAATTATCACCAGCACCATTTTGGTTTCCTCCACCAAAAACACTACCTTTTATTGTACCATTATATATAACAATATCTGTTTTTGAAGAATTACTTGTACTACTTACTCCAGTAGCACCATAGTTTCCTCCACCATATACATTCTTATTTACTAAAGCCTTTTCATCAATTATAATAGTAGAATTTTCACAAGATCCTATTGAATCAGAAGAAGTATTACCATTTCCATTTCCAAACACACTTCCTGCTTCACTACCCCATAAAGTACTACCATTATTTATTAAAGTCTCACTTCCAATTGTAGCATTACCACCAATATAAACATAAGTACTTCCATTAAGTGTACCATCAGTTCCACTTCCATCATTCCCATTAGATCCACCAAATACACTATAATTTACTAACCCACCAGTTACTTGAATAATTCTATTTCCATAAGTAGCACTTTTTCCAGCACCTCCAGTAATCATATCAACAGTACCACCAGTCATATAAATATATATATCATTATAATTACTTCTATTAGTAGCACTTACTGGTCCACCAATTAAATTGTAAATGTATCCACCTTCTACCTTTACTTTTCTAACAGCATATTGTGTTCCACCATATCTACCGCCTACATAAATTCCAGTAGTTAAATCTATTTTACCAGTACCAAAAGACCCACTTTTAACAGTAAGATCAAAACTAACATCTTTACTAGTTGTACTATTTGTATTAGCATAAACTCTACTACCCCATGAACCAGCTGCACAAAAAGTAACAATTAAATTATTTAAATTATTACTAACTCTATCATAGTCATTACCATATGTAGCCTTATTATTTAAATATAAACTATTACCCCCAGTACCACTTTGTGCACCACCTGAAAGAGAAAAACTTGCATACTTTCCACTTTCAATAATAATCTTATACTTAGTAGGATTACCACTTGATCCAGTACTAGAATTACTTCCACCTACAATACTTCTTAAAGAAAAACCATTATTACTTATAGTTATATTTCTTCCAACTTTAACATTATTATATCTAATAAATAATACACCACTTGAATTAGTATTAGTTGAAGGATTAACTTCTTGTCCATCACTTATATATCCATTATAAGAAAGCATTACATTCTCAATAGTAACATCATCATAACAATTAATAGAAGAATTAACATTCCAATCACTATTATAATTTATTCCATTATGTATACCAGTTATAGTAAAAGGATAATTTTGATTATTAGAAAAACTACTTGATATATCATCATTTATAACTACGATATTAGTATCCCTTGTAACTAAATAATAGTATTCATTATCACTATTAAATAAATTAGAAACCCCTTCACTATCATAATATTGTATTAATTCATATACT
>SAMEA104315432__coassemble_1417_pt1 | contig 9528 bp, 8 predicted proteins | sample SAMEA104315432__metabat2_low_PE_017 | metagenome-assembled genome bin SAMEA104315432 (sample SAMEA104315432) | gut metagenome | biome: Monkey gut; feature: monkey-associated habitat; material: faeces | place: China | collected 2013
TACAATCCATTAGTATTTAATTAAATAAACTGTCCAACTTTTGGGGTTCAGTTCAGTGGGTAAGTGTCTGTTTTAATAATAACCAACATAATTGTCAGTATTATTAAAACGATAATCAATCTGTTAAGTACTTTTATTATAAATTTCCTCTTCTTCATGACTACCACCTCCTCATTTTCAACCAAGTTCCCCTGATTTACTTAAGTTGGTATGCGCACTGCACTTTCTATTCCGTGTTAACATTATAACGTAATTAGTAAGGTAATCAGGCAATAAAACAAATGAATTTTCACCACTTTTTTTTAAAATTCGCAAGAATTGTAGATAACTTAAAACTTATTAACAAAAATTCCTAAAACCAGTAGAAAAAAATAAGTTTTTGATGTAAAATCATATTAGGAGGTAAATGACATGGGAAAAATAATTGTAATTGAAGGAACTGACTGTTCAGGAAAAGAAACACAAACAAAACTCTTAAAAGAATACTTATTAAAAAATAATATGAAAGTTGCTAACTTTTGTTATCCACAATATAACACACCTACAGGAAGAATAATCGCAGGACCTCTTCTTGGAAAACCAGAGTATGGTGAGACTTGGTTTAGCGACTATGGCTCTTTAGATGGAAAGGTAGTAAGTTTATATTTTGCTGCTGACCGTAGAGAATCACTCCCAGTCCTAAAAGAACTATTAAATAACAATGATGTTGTAATAATTGATAGATATGTATATTCAAACATGGGACATCAAGGAAGTAGACTAGATACATTTGAAGAAAGAAAAGAAATGTATAAATTCTTAGAAACTCTAGAATTTGACTTACTTGGTCTTCCACGTCCAGACTTAGTACTTTTCTTATACTTACCATACAAATATGGAATGGAAATAAAAAAGAACAGAATTGAAGCACTAGACGAAGCAGAAAAAAATGAACTTCACCAAATAAAAAGTGAAAACACTTACCTAGAACTTGCAAAACTATATAACTTTGAACAAATAAACTGTGTAGAAAATGGACTCGTTAGAACTAGAGAAGACATAAGTAAAGATGTAATATCTAAAGTAAAAAAACTAACACTAAAATAAATTAACAATAATTGGTAGATTAAAAAATAATAGAAAATAAATACTATAAATAGGTGTTTATATGAAAAAAATATTATTAATTCTATCAATTTTTTTAATGCTTATTTTTACTCCAAAACTTAATGGTATTATAGAAAACGATAAATATAAAGAATCACTTTATACATTAAATTTCACTAACTTAAACTCTAAAAAACTAAATGAAATACTTCTTGACACAGAATCTATCATTGTAGAAGTAACAGTTAACATTAAAGGTAACGAAAAAACATATAGATTCTTTTCTAGTGAAATCACTACAAACGATAAAAAAATAATTGAAAAAGTACTAAATGACATAACAAATAAAGAACTATTAACTGATATAAAACTAAATGGTATAAAAATAACTAACATTAAATTAAGAACAACTGAATATTTCTATAACATAATTAAAGAAAGAAGTAAAAAGTATGAGTAACTTAAAAAAATATAACATCTTCACTTTTGTTACAACCTTTGCAAAACTATTAATAGAAGTTTTTATTCCTTTAATACTCTATAACATGAACTTTACCATAAAAGAAATAATACTATTTTTAATTATAAAACATGCTTTATGTACAATATTTCTTCCCATAACTAAATTAGTTATAAAAAAGAAAAGTACTACTTTCCTAATGATAATAAGTAGTATACTTTTTACTTTATCATATATCTACTTAAACTTTTTAACTAAAAACCTTTTTAAACTATTAATATTCACAACACTTTTAAGTATGTACTTAACATTCTACTGGGTAGGAAGACATACCTATGCTTTATCAATAATTGAAGACAAAAAAGCCACCGACAACGTAAGCATATACACAATATTTACCATTCTAGGAGGCTTATTTTCTACTTACATAGGTTCCATTCTCATAGAAAAAACCTCATACTTATTTCTATCTATAATTGTACTTTTCTTAATGTTAATAAGTATAATCCCTTTAACAAAAATAAAATCTAAAAAAGAAACAAACGAAATTAAACTAATTAACATAATAGCCTCATTTCCAAAAAGAAATTACATATTCACATTCATTGACCAACTAAGATTTATCTTAGCAACCATTTTCCCATTATATATTTATCTTAACATTAATAAAAGTTACGAATATATTGGAATAATAAACATAGTCTCAGGTCTAGGAAGCATTATATATATTTACATACTAAAAAAACTAATGGACAAAAACAAGAGTGATTACTTATCTTCATCCCTTTTATATTTAGCCATCACTTACACTTTAAAACTACTCACCAAAAACAACATAATATTTCTAATAATAGTATTCTTTGAAGGAATATTTAGAAGTGTAGTAGACTTAATTACTTTAAGAAACACTTATGTTTATAGTAAAAACTATACTAGACTAAACTACACTATATTTACTGAAGGAATAAATAACATTGGAAGAGTAATTATTCTAACATTATTTTATATAACTAATTTATCTCTTAAAAAAATAATACTAATTTGTATATTAGGAATATTAATAAATATATTTATAAAATATGATGATGGAAAATATGGCTACAACAATGTTAAATAAAACCAAACCTATTGTTAAAAACTAACTTTTGTGGTATCATTATAACAGAATAGAGGAGTGTTATATGGCTAGTATAAATGAATTTTTAACAATTGATGTAACAAAAGGTGTAGCTAGACCTGATTGTATATTTAAAGGTAAAACTTATAGAATAACTATACTCTCTGATGTATTAGTTCGTCTTGAATACAATGAAAATGGTATATTTAATGACTATCCAACTTTATTTGCAATAAATAGGAACTTTACAGAAAAACCAAACTTTACTGTAAAAGAAGATGATAAGTTTTTGAATATAACAAATGATTACTTTATATTAGAATACTCTAAAGAAAAACCATTTGTAGCATCAAAACTAGTACCAGACTCTAATTTAAGAATAACATTAAGACAAACAGATAAAATGTGGTATGTAAACCAACCAGAAGTAAAAAACTTAAAAGGTGCAACATATAGTTTTGACTATCCAAAAAACTTTACACTATCAAAAGGACTTTACAACTTAGATGGTTTTGCATCATTCATTGATACAAGTCGTCCAGTATTTGCTAGTGATGGTTTAATTAAAAAGAATCCTAGTAATGGCCTAGATATATACGTGTTTTTATATAGAAACGATTTCCAAAAAGCACTTAACAGTTATTTCACACTTACTGGATATCCTCCACTTCCTCCTAGAAATGCTCTTGGAGTATGGTGGAACAAAAATGAAGACTACAATAGTAAAGATATCGAAAGTCTACTAAATAACTTCAAAAGAGAAGAAATACCACTAAGTATACTTTTACTAGGAAACAAATGGAATAAAACATCATCTACAAATATGACCCCAGCATACAATTTTAACAAAGAAAAATTTCCAAACATAATAAACTTAGCAAATGAAATACATAAGTCTAATATATCACTTGGAGTAACAATAAACACAATAGAAAACTTAAACTCTTTAGATGTAGGCTATAACACTCTAAAACAAACACTTAACATAAAAACAGAAGAAATACCAATAAATGTTTATAACACAAACATCTTAAACACTTTCTACACCGAAACACTAGAAACATTACAAAAAGAAGGCGTAGATTTGATTAGTATAGATAATTTGGAGAAAGACACTATAAAATCCTTTGCAACAATGTACTACACTTACAAGTTTTTAGATAAAAGCACATCTAAAAGAGGCTTAGTATTATCAAGAAACCCTAACATTTCTTCTCATAGATATCCTGCATTATATTCAGGTCACACTACCGTATCATGGAAAACTCTAAAATATCTTCCATACTATAACATAATTAGTTCAAACTTAGGTTTAACTTGGTGGGCTCATGACATTGGAGGTTATGAAAATGGTACAGAAGACTCTGAACTTTATACAAGATTTATTGAGCTTGCAACCTATAGCCCAATATTCAAACTATCTTCAAAAGAAGGAAGATACTACAAAAGAGAACCTTGGTTATGGGATGTAAAAACAAAAGGAATAGTAAAAGAATACACTAAAACTAGACATAGATTAATCCCTTACATCTATAGTGAAGCATATAAAACTTATAAAAAAGGTCTTAACTTAATAAAACCATTATATTTTGACTACCCAGAAACTTTAGACGAACCATTATATAAAAACGAATACAACTTTGGAGAAGAATTATTTATCTCCCCAATAACTGAACAAAAAGATAAAGTAATGAATCGTGTAGTACACAGAATATTTTTACCAAATGGTATGTGGTATGACTTTAAAACTGGTAAAAAGTTTCCTGGAGGAAAAAGATATGTTACATTCTATAAAGATGAGGACTATCCAGTATATGCAAAAAGTGGTTCAATAATTCCGCTTGCTATATTAGATGAAGAAGATTTAAATAATACTAAACCTCCAAAAAAACTAGAAATACAAGTATTCCCAGGAGTAAGTAATAACTATAATTTATATGAAGATGACGGAATATCTAACCTTTACAAAGAAGGTTACTACATATTAACAAATATTGATTATAACTATAGAAAAAACAATTACACATTGATAATAAGACCAACTGAAGGTAAAACAGGTATAATTCCTGATAAAAGAGATTATTTAATAAGATTTAGAAATACAAAACGTCCTGAATATGTAAAAGTAAATGTTGGTAAATTTGAAGTGGGCTTCACTACAAGAACTGATGAAAGAGACTTTATTATAGAAATATCAGATATTCCAACAACTCAACAACTTACAATAAATTGTGGAGGAGAAGCAATAGAAATAGATGCAGTAAGACTTATTAATGAAGATATAGATCAAATAATTAGTGACTTACAAATTGAAACTAACTTAAAAGAAAAAATTGCAGACATATTATTTAGTGACGAATCAATAAGAAAGAAAAGAATATCAATAAGAAAACTGCGTGTTCATGGACTAAATAGATTATTTATTAAAATGTTCTTAAAACTACTTGAATATATAAGTGAAATTTGATATAATTATATTGGTTAGATAATTAACTGTTAAGAAATACTAATATAGTTTTCTTGCATGATTATCAACTCCTTTCTTAAACACACAAGGGCTAAAAGCCCTTTTTAATTGTTAAAATATAAAAAATACTTGAAAACAAATAAATAAATTGTTATAATACTGATATAAGTTTTATTGAAAAAGAGTAGTAATTAATTTATTCTTTTCTAGAGAGTTAGTATTAGGTGGAAACTAACAAAGAATAACTAATGAACTTGCTTTGGAAAAACATCGCTAGTAAGCGTTATAACTAAAAGTTGCATAATTAACTTTATGAATTAAGGTGGTACCGCTCCAAAAGGAGTCCTTAAATCATAAAGTTTTTATTTTTTGGAGGTAATAAATATATGAAAGAAAAAATAATAATAAACGTAATATATTTTGTAGTATCATACCTAATAATATTCTTATTATATAGTTTAGTAATAAATAGAAAAAAGAAGTCTTATAAAGATGCTACTAAGCAAATGGATATATTATACCTGGTTAATAAGTTTAAACTAAATACCAAAAAAACAAAATATAATACCCTGAAATGGATAACTAACATAATAAACCCATTAATTATATCAATTACATTTATAATAGTAACTAATATAAAATCATTTACTTTAGGTATAATGATAGGTTTCTTAGTAATGATGATGTTAATATATTCAATATATGAAATAATTGGAAGAATATTAAAAAAGAAGGAGTTTGATAAAAATGGATAACCAAATGTCTCAAGATACAAAACATAAAAAGTTAATTGAAACTCATACTAATAATATTAAAATATCAGATATGAATTTAAAAGACAAATTTACCTATTTTGAACTATCACGTTTGCAAGAAAGCAAAACACTTTTATATGAAATAACTGAGAAACCAAAATATTTCAAGAGATATGGAAGAGGTAGAATAGTAAAGGTAAGATTTGGAGTTAATATAGGAAGTGAATTTTCAGGTGATCATTTTGCAATAGTTGTGTCCAAAAATGATACAGCATTTAATCCAGTACTCCATGTTATTCCTATTTCTTCAAAAAATCACAAATCAAGTATAAACCTAGGAAATGTATTAATAATTGACGAAGAAATAGAAAAATTAAAAGAATTATATGAGTTAGAAACCAATAAATCAAAAAAACGTAAAATAAAAGAATGTTTAAAGTATTATAGTAATAGGGATAATATTAGTTCATATGCATTAATTGAACACATGAAAACTATTAGCAAATTGTCAATAATGCCACCGATAAATGAATATGATTATATTAAAAAAATAAGAATATCAGATGAATTAATGAAAGAAATAAATGAGCAGATCAAAGAAGAATTTATTTTATAAACATAAAAATGAATTATAAACATAAAAATGAATAAAAACACTTGACTAGAATATAATAATAGTGTACTATATAAGTACAGGAGCAGAAATGCTTAGACAGTATCATACCTTTGGTATATACTATGACAGGTGCCGATAGGCATAAACAAAAACTAGTCAAATGACTAGTTTTTTATATTTTATAAAAAAGAAGGAGTTTGATAAAAATGTATAATTTTGAAGAAATAGAAAAGAAATGGCAGAGTTTTTGGGAGAAAAACCATACTTTTGAAGTTAAAAATGAAGGGGCTAATCCATACTATATTCTAGTAGAGTTCCCATATCCAAGTGGAGATGGACTTCATGTTGGACATGTAAGAAGTTATACTGCACATGATGCAATGGCAAGAATGAAAAGATTACAAGGATATAACGTATTATTTCCAATGGGATTTGATGCATTTGGTGCTCCTGCAGAAGGATATGCAATTAAAACGCATACTCATCCAAAAGAAATAACAAAAAAATGTATTGACCACTTTAGAAGTCAAATGAAAAGATTAGGTTTTGGTTTTGACTGGACAAGAGAAATAAGTACAACTGACCCAGAATACTATAAATGGACTCAGTGGCAATTTCTACAATTTTATAAACACAACATGGCTTACAAAGCCACAATACCTGTTAACTGGTGTCCAAACTGTAAAATAGTACTTTCAAACGAAGATGCAGCAGGCGGTGTATGTGAAAGATGTGGAAGTGCTGTAGAACAAAAAGAAAAAAGTCAGTGGATGCTAAAAATGAGTGAATACGCAGAAGACTTACTAACTGGATTAAATGATACTCACTTTGCAGAAAAAGTAAAACTTGGACAAATAAACTGGATAGGTAAATCTACTGGTGTAGAAGTAGACATAAACATTGTAGGCGGAGGAAAATTTAGCATATTCACAACTTGTATAGAAACAATATACGGAATAACTTTCTTTGTAATCGCACCAGATGGTAAACTAATTAAAGAACTTATGCCTAGAATAGAAAACAAAGATGAAGTAAACACATACATTAAAGAAACACTAAAAAAATCAAATATGGATAGAACAGAACTAAATAAAGGAAAATCTGGTGTAGAACTAAAAGGCTTAAAAGCAATAAACCCAGTTAATGGAAAAGAAGTTCCAATATTTATTGGAGACTTTGTATTAGGTTCATATGGTACAGGTGCTGTAATGGCTGTTCCTAGTCATGACCAAAGAGACTTTGAGTATGCTACAGTTCACAATATTCCAATGATCCAAGTAATTGATGGAAGAGAAACTACTTCTTCTGCCTTTGAAAAACAAGACTATTTAGGTAAGGGATGTAAACTTATAAACTCAGAAGAATTTACTGGTTTAACTGTAGAAGAAGCAAAAGAAAAAATCACTAATAAACTAGAAAATATGGGTATTGCAAGACGCGTAAACAACTATAAAATGAGAGACTGGATTTTCAGTAGACAAAGATTCTGGGGTGAACCAATTCCAATGATAAACTGTCCTAAATGTGGATGGGTTCCAATGAAAGAAGAAGATTTACCTCTTTTACTTCCCGATGTAGCAGAGTATGAGCCAACAGATACAGGAGAAAGTCCTCTTGCAAAAATAACTGACTGGGTTAACACAACATGCCCAGTATGTGGTAGTCCAGCAAAAAGAGAAACAGACACAATGCCACAATGGGCTGGAAGTTCTTGGTATTTCCTAAGATTCATGGATGCACATAACAATAAAGAATTTGCAAGCATGGAAGCAATGAAATACTGGGGTAAAGTAAACTGGTATAATGGTGGAATGGAACACACTGCAAGACACTTACTTTATGCAAGATTCTGGGTACAAATGCTATACAATTTTGGCTTAGTTCCAAATAAAGAAATGATAGACGTAAGAGTTTCACATGGTATGATACTAGGTGCTAATGGAGAAAAAATGTCTAAATCAAAAGGAAATGTAATAAACCCTGATAATGTAGTAAATGAAGTAGGAGCAGATGCTTTAAGAGTATACGAAATGTTTATAGGAGATTATCAACAAGATGCCTCATGGAGCACAGACTCATTAAAAGGCTGCAAAAGGTTCTTAGAGAAAGTATACAAGTTAGGGGCTAAACTAAATGATGAAACTACTTCAGCAAACGAAATGATTATACATAAAACAATAAAAAAAGTAACTGAAGACTTAAGTAATCTAAAATTTAATACAGCTGTATCATCTCTTATGATATTAACTAATGAATTAGATAAACAAAAAAGCATAACAAAGAATGATTATAGAACATTACTAATTTTACTTAATCCTATCGCACCACATATAACTGAAGAATTAAATGAAATGTATGCTTTAGGTAAACCAATATGTTCTTCTTCTTGGCCAAAATATGATGAAGAAAAAACCATTGACTCTACAGTAACAATAGCTGTACAAGTAAATGGTAAACTAAGAGGTTCTATGAATGTACCAATAAATCTTGATAAAGAAGAAACACTAAGGCTTGCAAAAGAGTTAGATAATGTTAAAAAATATTTAGAAAATACTACTATTATTAAAGAAATAGTAGTACCTAATAAAATAGTAAACATAGTAATAAAACAAAACTGAAAATGAACCAACTCACTAGAGTAGACAAAATAAAAGGTAAGTAAATATAATTATCTCAATCAATTTTACAACAAACACATATATAATTTTAGAAACAGCAACTATTGCTAAATAACATAATTTACTAACCAAAATAAATAAATAATTAATTAATAAAAGTGGTTATACTAATACCACTTTTTATTATTGACAAAAAATTTGTAGAAATATGTCTCAAATGTACTTGTAATATAAAATTATTTTTGGTAAAATTTACTTATAAGATAGAAGGAGGAAATACAATATGACTAATAATTATGTAAATAAATTAAGTTATATGTCTTCATCTATAGTACAAAATAAAGTACTAAATGGGGGGGGTATTATCTTCTAACTAACTTAAAAGTAAATAGTTTTTTGCATGAAATAA
>SAMEA104315432__coassemble_2455_pt1 | contig 6388 bp, 8 predicted proteins | sample SAMEA104315432__metabat2_low_PE_017 | metagenome-assembled genome bin SAMEA104315432 (sample SAMEA104315432) | gut metagenome | biome: Monkey gut; feature: monkey-associated habitat; material: faeces | place: China | collected 2013
TATAATACCCAAAAACATTCCACTTTTTGTTTTTAACTTATTAATTATTTTCATAACATCTTACTCCTACTATACTATAATAATTATATAAATAATTTTTAAAAGTGTCAATTATTTATTCTTACATTTGCTAAGTTTTTTAGCTTATTTTTCTTATAATAACTAATATCAAAAGCTTCACTTGTATCAACTATAATATTTTTTAACTTATAATTATTATTAACCTTATTTAATTCGGATATAACTTGATCTATATCTACATCTCCTACTAAATCTACATACATTGTATTATCTTGATAAACCATAAACATATCACCATCTCCACATAAAGTATAACACTTATTAATATTTTTACCTTATATTCGACAAAGTTAGTTAATATTTTTACTTTACACATTTTTACTACTAAATATTTTAATATTATTAATTTTGTTATATAATAATACCTAGGAGATGGTTATATGTTTAATTTAGGAGTATTAGTTTGTAAACTAGTAAGTAAAATAAGTAAATTATTTGGTCACGAAGGAAGTGTTATAGGTGGGTCTTATGCATTTAAAATAGATAAAGATATTTTAAAAAAAGTTAAATACCCAAAATATATTATAGGTGTTACTGGTTCTAGTGGAAAAGGTTCTACAACAGAATTAGTTGCGCGTATTTTAAAAGAAAATAATTATAAAGTAGTTTATAATAAAAATGGAAGTAATGTTTTAAATGGTATTGCTTCTTTAATACTTAATAATACTAAAAAAGGTGTACTTGATGCTGATATTTTATTAATGGAATTAGATGAAAGATATATGAAAGATGTATTAAAGTATTTTGATTTAACACATTTAATATTAACTAACATAACAAGAGACCAACCACCAAGAAATGCACATCCTGAATTTATTCAAGAAGTATTAAGAAAAAGTATAAAAAGTAATACACATTTAATAGTTAATGCAGATGATCCACTTATAAAAGCACTTGCATTAAACCATAAAGGAAAAGTAACAACATATGGGCTAGATAAAAACGACTATGCTATTAAAACTAAATTAAACAATATAGATGCAGCTTATTGTCCTTTATGTGGTAATAAACTAAAGTATAAATTTTATCAATATGGACATATTGGAATATATAAATGTCCTAATAAAGATTTTGAAAGAGGAAATGTAGACTACTTAGCACACAATATAAATATTAATAAAGGTTTCATTTACATAAATAAAGAAAAAGTTCACTTACCTAGTAACTTCTTATATTCAGTATACTTTGTAACTGCTTCATTTGCCCTATGTAACGTACTTGGTTTAACTACTGAAGAAATAACTAAAGTAACAAATGATGAAAATTTTATTCCAAAAAGATTAAATGTATATAATTTCTATAATAGAAAATGGCAAATGCTAGCTAGTAAAAATGAAAACAACTTAAGTTATAAACAAAGTTTAGACTATATAGTAAATACTAAAGGAAAGAAAACTATTATATTAGGTTTTGATAATTCAAGTAGAAGATATAGTGAAAATGATTTAAGTTGGATATGGGATATAGATTTTGAAGAACTAAATAATAAATTAGTAGATAAAATTGTATTAGTAGGAAGATTTAAATATGATATGTTAACTAGAATGATATATGCAGGTATATCTAAAAGTAAAATAATACTTATAGAAAATTTAAATAATGAATTAATTTCTATATTAAGAAATAAAACTAAAGGTTCTATTTATAGTTGTACTTGTTTTGATAAAGAAATAGAATTAAAAAGTTTATTAAAGAAAGAAGGTATAACTAATGACTAAATTAAAAATAGCTAACTTATATTATGATATAATGAATTTATATGGAGAAAATGCTAACATTAGAGCCTTAGTTAAGTTTGCAGAATATCAAGGAATACAAACAGAAGTACATAATTTAACCATTGGAGATAAAATAGATTTTGAAAAGTATGATATTTATTATATAGGATCAGGTACTGAAAAAAGTGAATTATTAGTATTAAAAGATATTATGAACTATCAAAATGAAATAAGAAAAGCTATAATGACTAATAAACATTTCTTAGTAACAGGAAATGCAATAGAATTTTTTGGAGAATATATAAATATAAATGAATTTAAACATCCTGCTTTAAATATATTTCCTTATCGTGTACTTCATGAAAATTATAGAATTGTTGGAAGTGTAGTTATGTCTATGACTGGAATTAAAGAAAAAATAATAGGTTTTCAAAATAGATGTGGAATAATGATAGATGATGATAGACCACTATTTAAAGTAATTGAAGGAACTGGTTGTTATATTAATTCTAATAAGGAAGGTTACTGGTACAGAAACTTCTTTGGAACATATATATTCGGCCCTTTACTTATTAGAAATCCGCATTTCACTAATTATTTATTAAAAAGTATAATGAGTACTAAAAATAAAAAATATAAATTTAAAATTATAAATAATATTCCAGAAATAGAAGCATATAATAAATATATAGAAAACTTTAACATTAAAAAAATAGGAAATTACTAAACAATAAATTCCTATTTTTTATTTCTTATTTAAGTTCACTTTCAATAGTATCCATATCTATTATATATTTTACTATCTTACCATTTTTAATTAATAATAAAGTATTAGATTTAACACTCATATCACTAAGACTACTAGCCTTAATATTATCTTCTTCCCCAATTATACTTTTATTTAATTCATCACTTAAATCAACTACATATAAAGGAGTTTTTTCTTCTTTCTTTTGATAATTACTAATAACACTCTCATAATAAGTATTCATCTTATCTTTACTATCTAAAATAGCAACATAATAATTTCCTTCTCTATTAAATATAGTACCAGCCATTATATTTTCATAACTAATAACAGCATCACCAACTTCAGGTTTATTATACCCTGGATCAAATAACCCAGCCTTATTAGCACCTAATGTAATTAAATACATTGCAATAAATGCCACTACTAATATTAATAATATTTTCCCAAGCCCTTTTAATTCACTTAAATCTTCACTTTTTTTCATATTAATTACCTCATAAATAATATACCATAATTTTAAACAAAATAAAAGAGGAAATTACATATCTTTAACATCCTCTAACTTTATATCCGATTTATTAAGTCCCTCATTAATATTACTAGAACTCTTATTATATGAATATACTCCATTATTAACATCAATACTTATAACTTCTCCATAATTGTTCACTTTAATAGTATACACATATTCACTTTCAACATCTACATCTAACTTAACTCCATTATTACTAAAAGTTGTATTAGTTGGATCATCTTGATACATAAAAGTAGTTGTAGCACTTTTAAACATATTAACCACATTATCATAAAATAACGTTTTCTTAGAACTATTTAAATAATTAGCAACATTAGGTACTATAAGTAACATAATAATACTAAGAAGCGCAATTACTGCTATTAACTCTACTAAAGTAAAACCTTTCTTTTTCATAATTCCTCCTTTATTTTAACAATAGTCATCCCATCATTAAAATTATCTAATTTATAACTATCTACTCTTTTATCTTTAGATAAATATTCATGAGTAGCACTTTTTAATATACCACTACCCTTTCCATGTATAATTAATATATTATAATTTCTAAGTTTAATATTATCATTAATAAACTCATTTATACTAATTAATGCACTAACTTTATCTAAACCATGTAAATCTATTACAGGATACTCCATATAAAAAGGATTATTTATTTTTAGCATATATCTTATGAACCTCTCTTACATCTGGTATACTAGTAACACTTCCACTAACTTTAGTACTTAATCCACTTGCTATAGTTGCTATCTTTAAACACTTCTCTAGTTCTAAATTCTCACTTAACCCATAAGTAAATGCAGCACTAAATATCTCACCAACCCCACAAGTATCAATACTATTAACCTTAATTGAACCCATCACTTTAATCTTATCATCTACTTTATATAAACATCCCTTACTACCGAGAGTAATCACTACTTTAGAGTTATACATTTCTTCTAGTAGATTAACTACTTCTTTAAGACTATCAGGATCATTATAATCTATTCTTTTCTTACTAGCTACTTCAGCAAAACCTTTACTACATATAATATAATCCGAGAGTTTACACATCTTTATAGTATCATTACTAACTTCTCGTACATATGCTACTTTTATGGCTTTCTTAAACTTACTACATATTTTTTGACATACATCGTAATAACTAGCATCCATTAATATAATATCTATGTCTTCTATATCAAATTTCTTATTAGAATTTACAACACTATCACTAATTACTGTTTTACTATAATTATATTTATTTACTAATATATGACTAACCATAGTTTCATCGTCTCTAAATACGTTTTCTATATTAACATTATTTTCTTTTAAAGTATTAATTATCATATCTCCATTTGTATCATTCCCAACAGTACTATTTAAATATGTATTAACTCCCCACTTACTTAAAAGAAGAGAAGAGATAACACCAAATCCACCAGGACTTATTATCATACCTTTTGAGTTACAATTAATTCCTTCTTTAGGAAATCCATCAAAATACAATATTTCTTCTATATATGATTTTCCTATACATAACACTTTCATATTACTACTTCCCTTCTTATTCTATTTTTTATACTATTTAACAACCAGTTTCAGTTTCCTGTATTGTGTATGGATTAGAAGATGAGCCATCTCCATTAGCCCATTTAGTACAAGATTTAAGAGAAATGGCGGGACGCACATAGCTGCTGTTGCCGACGTAGTTGGGGCTCAAGCCGCCAGGGCTGTACGAACCGGACACTAGTAACACGCCAGCCCAGATGTTATCCCAAAAGTAAGGAGACAACAACCACCACGATTTGTCACCGATTGAACTACCGTTTGCACTATTATAATAATACCATGTTTCTGCATTTATACCATATACTCCACCTGCAAATGATACTTCGTCTGCTGTCATTAATGCTATTGGATATATTAGTTTACCATTTCCTGTACTACTATCTACTGTGAATTTGTCTTCTGTTTTTGCACAGTCATAACTTGGTGTTTTATTTGTCTCTAGTCTTGTATGTGCTCCAAAATAAAATCTTGATTTTGAATTTGTGTATGTTCCATCTGTTACACTTCTATCATTACAATATACTGCTGTTGTACTTAAGTATTTTGTATAACCTTTTGATTCTAAGTTGCTTGCATACCATGTATCTATCATTCCTTTTATTGTACTATTATTTGTATTTGTTCTATTGTTTTCTAATGACCCACTTGTTCCATACATATATCCTACATACATTGGATCATCAAGTGTTGTATTAAATTCTGTAATTGAGTTTATAAACGCATCTGTTGCTGTAGTACTTGTACCATGATATAGTAGTCTTATACTTCCATCTGAGTTTGTTCTTATTATTCTCCAGTATAAGTCTTGATTACTTGCATTCTTTCCAAACTTTACCCAGTTATCTGTTGCATTTCCTGCAAAATAATATACTGTTTTACTGTCTTCAGTAGAAGTATATAATGTGTTTGTATTATTTGTTGTTAAAACAGTACTAAAGTCTGTTCTTGCTCCAGGTCTTGTTGATTTATCTGCTAAGATTTGTTCATATAAAGTTGGAATTATCACAGTATCTACACTACCTGGACAAGTATTACCACTATTACCACTTGCATATATATGTGTTGTTATATTTGAATTTAATAAGTCATTTTGGTTAGTACTTTTATCATAACTTAACCATATTTTTAATTTATATGTATTACCTATAGTATCAGACTTACTTAAATACTTATTTTTAGCAAGTAATATGTAACCTTTACCATCAGAGTTATAACCTAATTTACTTAAGTTACCACTTACTACATTACTACCATCTGTTAATTCATACTTTAAATATTTACTATTTTTAATATTACTTGAAATACTATCAACTACTAAATATAAGTTATAACATACATCTGTATTAGAATTAGATGTTCTTTTAACAGTAAAGTCTTTTATTTGTGCTTTAGTATCTTTTGAAGAATCACTTATTGGAAGTAAGTTATTTGTAGATATAGAATTCTCTGTAATATCTAGGTCTATAGTACCTAGTATTACATTCATTCCTTTACCTTCTCCTCTTACTTGTGCTTTAAAATAAGCATAACTACTAGTAAAAACTATTACAATTAAACAAAATATACTAATTCCCATTAATACATAATAATTATTCTTAATCTTATCTAACATATTATCACCTTTTCTACTCTATATTAATTTTACAATAATGATTATATTTTTTCAAGGTTTAAAAATAAAAAATAAGTAAATTTTACTCTACTTATTAAATCTTTTATTAAACTTATCTATTTGACTAAGTCTTT
>SAMEA104315432__coassemble_2633_pt1 | contig 6058 bp, 7 predicted proteins | sample SAMEA104315432__metabat2_low_PE_017 | metagenome-assembled genome bin SAMEA104315432 (sample SAMEA104315432) | gut metagenome | biome: Monkey gut; feature: monkey-associated habitat; material: faeces | place: China | collected 2013
ATATACTAAAAGAAAAAAAAGTAGACATATTAGTTAGTTCTAGTTATCTATTAAAAGGTGACATTAATAACAAAATATCTTTAATGAGGTGTTAAAATGGAATATGAAGTTGAATTAAGAAAAAGAATAAACGACTTAATTCAAAAATATGAATATAATATTAATAGTTTTGAAAAAGAAAAAATAGAGCAGTTTATCAAAGAATGCAAGGAAAAAAATGTACAAATTGACTATGCTATAAATTTTCTTGAAGATAAATTAAAAAACAGAATAAGTAGAATGCAAAAACATAAAATTGATGAATTGAAAAAGACTGACTTCTTTAAATATTCAGAGATTAAACTAGGAAGAAAACTTACAAAAGAGGAAATTTTTGAAATGATTTCTTCATTTAATATAACACCTGAAGAGTTAACTGAAAGTATGAATTTAATAAACAATAATAAACTTAGTGAACTCCAAGCTTTAATTACAAAAAATATTATTATTGCTGATGGTTATGTATTTTGTAAAAAGTATGATTTCGTCAGATTAAATAATTTTATTGCATACAATATAAAGAAGAATAATATACAAATACATGCAGCAATGTATGATTTTCACCCTTTATTAAGAGAAATGGTTAAAATGTATGGCAGAGATGCAAAAGTGAAGTTTGATGAGTTATATTATAATAGTGTTAAAGATGCACTAGAGAAGTGTAAAACACTTTTAAATAATGATTTATCTTTAAATGGTGTCAGTGCAATATCAACTTTAGTCAAGAAATACCCTGAAATGTTTGCAGATAATAACATGAAAGTAGGACCTATATCAGAAGAAATGGCAAGAAGTATATTTAAAGATCTTGATCCTAACTCTGTATGGGGTGCTTATATATCTAGAGAAGAACTATTAGATTTATCAAAAAAACATTAATTAATATAAAACATCTTTACAAATTGATGTTTTTATTTTGTGTCAAAATTCGAAGTGAAAGTCTTCCAAACTCGAAGTGTAGTATTGAAATTGAAACAAAAATGATGTGTAATATCTATAGAAAGTTGGTGAAACAATGATAGAAAGAGAAGCAAAAAAAACAAGTAAGCCAACTAAAGAAATGATTTCTTCATTTGAGTATTTAAAAGATACAAAGAAAAAACTTATGCTTGGAGGAATAATCTGTTTAAATGATATGCTTATTAAAATAGATGAAAATAATTATTCAATACCAGTTTCTAGCATAATAAACTTAAATAAAAATTAAAAGGTACTTAGTACTTTTTTTCTTTTTAAAGAATATACTTTGATGGGTGAAATATATATGAATTTGGAAAAAGAAAATTTAAAAGTAGATTTTGGCTATGAAACAAAAGAAAAAATAAGTGACTATAAAAAAACTACGAGGTACACCAATGAATAAAATAAAATTAGCAATAATATATGGTGAAAAAAGTAATGAACATGATGTATCTATATTATCATACAAAAGCATAATTAATGAGATAGACAAAACTAAATATAATATTACTAGTATATATATAGATAAAGCAGGTAATTTTTTAGAAAATAATAAAAAAATAAAATCAATATATGAATATCTAAAAACATTTGACGTAATCTTTCCAATACTACACGGTAAAAACGGAGAAGATGGTAATATTGAAGGAATGCTAGAATTAATAGAAGTTCCATATGTAGGAAGTAAAGTTGCTTCTTCAAGTATTTGTATGGATAAAATATTTACGAAATTAATAATAAGTACTACAAAAATAAAACAAGCAAATTATATATACTTAAAAAATATAAATAAAAAATACTTCTATAATAACAAAAAAATAAAACTAAAAGAAATAAATAAGTTAATTATAGAAAAATTAAAATATCCAGTATTTATTAAACCTTCTAGAAGTGGTTCATCAATTGGAATAAATGAATGTAAAAGTTTTAAACAACTAAAGAAATGTTTAGAAACTTCTTCCCTTGTAGATAATAAAATCATTATTGAAGAAAAAATAATAGGTAGAGAATTAGAAGTAGGAGTACTTGGTAATGATGAATTACTAGTAACTGAAGTGGGTGAAATATTAAATAACAATAAATTTTATGATTATGAAAGTAAATACATAAATAGTTTTAAAACAAGTTTAGCACCTAATATAGATTCATCTATAATATTAAATATAAAAGAAAGTGCAAAAACAATATATAATCTTTTAGACTGCAAATGTATGTCAAGAATAGATTTCTTTCTTGAAAAAGATACCAACAACATAATATTTAATGAAATAAATACAATTCCAGGTTTTACTAAAATTAGTATGTATCCAAAACTATGTGAAACACTAAATATTTCTTATAAAGAATTAATAAATAAACTAATAAACTATGCACTAAAATAAATATGTGGTAAAATATAACTAGGAGGAACTTATGACACTTAATAAAACTAAAAAAAGAATAATATTATTTATACTAACAATTATATTAATATTTGGAATATCTTTAGTATATATTAAATTAGAATATATTACTAGAAAACAAGTTAAAACTATAATATCAGAAGACTTAGGAGTAAAAAAAGAAATGCTTGATAACTATAACATAAATTTGAAAAGAAAAAATAAAAAATTCATATATATGGTTACATTTAAATATATGAATGAAACTTATACTTATCAAATAAGTGCTAAAACTGGCTCTATTTTAACTAATAAAACTTCTTAGTTGACTTTTAAATATAATAATGTATAATACTCATCAAGGAAGTGAATTATGGAAAAAGAATTATTAAATTACAATTTATTAGATGAATTAGAAAAAATGTATTATAGTTCTTTGTATACAAGTGATATAGACATAAAAAGTTTTATCAAAAACTTACTAATAGATATTAAAAATATATTAAATAATTATGAAACAATTAAAGATGAAGAATTTATTAGAATATTAAATAGATTTGTACGTGTTACAACTGATGAAGAAATGTGTGAAAAAACAATATGTGACTTTTGGAGTCCAATTGGAGGGTATGAGTACCATACTGAATTATATTATGATGATATAGTAAATAATGAAAATGTAATAACTGAAAATGAAATGATAGATTTATATAACAGAGTAAATAATACGAATTATAAGTACTTGACTAGTCTTAAAACAAAAATGATATATAACCATTATTATAGTTCAGGTTGTGGTAAAGATAAAGACGAAGGAAAAACTCCAAACAAAGTAGATATAATTATTTTAACTAATAAATTATTTAATAGAAAAAAATCTTATACAAAAAAAGAAATACAAACTCTTATTGATAATAAAGATATATTTGTAATTGCAAGTAACAAAACGGAAATTAAATATAAAGATATACCAAAATATACTGAAGAATTTTATGAGTTTGGACTAAATAAAGAGAGTATTGAATATAAAAGAGCATATAGAAGTTTTCTTAAATCTAAAATATCTAAAGAAGAATTATATAAAATTATTAAGTTATGTATAGTATGTCTTAGAAAGAATTTCTATAAAAACAATATTGAAGATGAAAACTTCAAAGAAACTTGTATGTATAATGAAATGGAAGAATTATATACTAAAAAATTCAAGTACAAAAGAGAGTGGAATTAATTTCACTTTTTTTGTATAATGATTTATAATGATTAACTCACTTGTAAAAGTGAGTAAAATATACTTTAATAACTAAATTTTAATAAAGGGATAGAAACTATCCTTTTTTTTTGATATAATTAAATGGAGGAGTGAAGAAAAATGAAAATATTAAGTGTAAATGCAGGTTCTAGTAGTTTAAAATTTCAAATGTATGAAATGCCAGAAGAAACTGTATTAATAAGTGGAGTATTTGAAAGAATAGGAATTGATAATAGTTTCTATACTATCAAATTAAATGGAGAAAAAATTAAGAAAGAGGCTGTTTTAAATAATCATACTGATGCTGTTAAAATACTTACTAATGAATTATTAGAAAATAAAATAGTTAATGATTTAAGTGAGATTAAAGCAATTGGACATAGAATGGTTCATGGTGGAGAAAAATATGCAAGTAGTGTAATTATTACTGATGAAGTAATTAATACTGTAGAAGAATTAAGTGATTTAGCACCACTTCATAACCCAGCAAATTTAGTTGGTGTACGTGCTTTTAAAGAAATTATACCAAATTCTATACCAGTTGGTGTATTTGATACTGCTTTTCACCAAACTATGAAAGAAGAAAACTTTTTATACCCAGTACCTTATGAATGGTATAAAGACTATGGTGTAAGAAAATATGGTTTTCATGGAACAAGTCATAAATATGTAAGTGAAAAAATGATTAGTATTTTAGGTAAAGAAGAAACTAAAATCATTACTTGTCATATAGGAAATGGTGGATCTTTAGCAGCTGTTAAAAATGGTAAATGTATTGATACTTCTATGGGATTCACACCAAATGCAGGTATAATTATGGGTTCTAGAAGTGGAGACATTGATGCTAGTTTAATACCTTTCGTTATGAAAAAAACTGGTATGAATATTAGTGAAATAGATAACGCTTTAAATAAGAAAAGTGGTTTGCTTGGAATAAGTGGAGTAAGTAGTGACTCAAGAGACATAGAAGAAGGAATAAATAATGGAAATGCAAGATGCTTACTTGCACAAAATATGTATGTTAATAAAATAGTTAAATATATAGCAGAATATTTTGTAGAACTAGGTGGATGTGATGCACTTGTATTTACTGCTGGTGTTGGGGAAAATAGTATAAGTACTAGAAAACAAATAATAGAAAAACTATCTTGCTTAGGAATTAAATTAGATGATGAAAGAAATAATGTAAGAGGAAAACTTACACTAATTAGTAGTGATGATTCTACTGTGCCTGTATATGTAATACCTACTGATGAAGAAGTTATGATAGCAAGAGATACATATAATTTAACAAAATAGAAAGAGATAAATATGAATAAAGATACTTTAAAGAAAATATATAATGAAATAAAGAAGCATGATCTTATATATATAGTAAGACATATTGGGCCAGATCCTGATGCTATAAGTAGTGAAGTAGCATTAAGAGATATAATTCTTTTAAACTTTCCAAATAAAAAAGTATATAGTTTAGGTGCAAGTGTTTCTAAATTTAAATACATTGGTCATATTGATAAACCACTTGATTTTGATTATGATAAATCTCTAGTAATAACTTTAGATGTTCCAAATAAGTCAAGAATAGATGGTTTAAATATTGATAAATTTAAAAGTATTATAAAAATAGATCATCATCCATTTGTAGAATCATTTAATGGTTTAGAATATATTGATGTAAATGCTTGTTCTACTTGTGAAATACTTCTTGATTTAGTAAACAATACTAAGCTAAAAATAAACCCAGAAATAGCAAGAGTACTTTTAATAGGTATAATAAGTGATTCAAATAGATTCCTTTTTAATCCAGTAGATGATAAAATATTCTTTAAAGTTGGTGAAGTAATAAAGAAATATAAAATTAATATACAAAATATTTATAAAGATATATATATGAGACCAATGAGCGAAATAAGACTTATGGGTTATATAGCTTCTAATTTAAAAGTAACTAAAAATAAATTTGCTTACATTATATTAGAAAATGATATAGTATCTTCTTTTAATGCAGATGCATCAAGTGCTTCAAATATGGTAAATGACTTTTCAAATATAGAAGAATTTGTAGTATGGTTATTTGTAACATATGATACTAAAAATCAATTATATAAAGTTAACATAAGAAGTAGAGGACCTATTATAAATGAAATTGCTAGTAATTATAATGGTGGAGGACATATATATAGTAGTGGGGCAAGAGTTAAAACTAAAGAAGAATTAGATAACTTAATAATTGATTATGATAACTTATGTAAACAATATATAAAAGAAAATAAAGATAATTAGTTAATACTAGTTATTTTTTCATATAATACTTGATTTTAAATAATTAGTTATGTTAAAATTAAACTAGTTAAGATAGAAAGTAGGTAATAGATATGACTAATAATTATGTAAATAAATTAAGTTATATGTCTTCATCTATAGTACA
>SAMEA104315432__coassemble_2659_pt1 | contig 6004 bp, 3 predicted proteins | sample SAMEA104315432__metabat2_low_PE_017 | metagenome-assembled genome bin SAMEA104315432 (sample SAMEA104315432) | gut metagenome | biome: Monkey gut; feature: monkey-associated habitat; material: faeces | place: China | collected 2013
ATAGATTTAGTTCTAAAGTCTTTTCTTTTTCAAATATATAATTATCGTTTAACATCTCACTTGTTAAAGTAATACTTTTAACTTGATTAGTCATTATAGGTATTAGTATTTTACTTCTTACTTTATTAATTTCTCTTTGAAGACCTCTTGCTCCTATAGCATTATTTAGTGCATTAGTTGTTACTGAGTTAATAAATTCTTCAGTGTAAGTTATTTCTACATTATATAAATTTCCTATATCTATAAGTGCTTTTAATGGACTAATTGAGGAATTAACTAATATATCACTATAATCTTTTAATTCTAAGTCTCTTAATGTTACAATAGTACTCATTCTTCCCATGAACTCTGGATTCATTCCAAAACTTACATAGTCTTTTGTTAAGTAAACTTCATTTTGTATTTCACTTTTAAAGCCAATAGAATTATTTTTCTTTTGTGTTCTCATTTTAGAAAAAGCACCCATAAATATAAATGTAAGTAAGCTAGTATCAAAATTGTATTCTTTTTTATTATAAACTACTTTAATATTAGTACCTGTTATCCATGTTAGAAGTTCTTGACTAATACCTTTTCTTATTTCTAAAGTTGTATCTGCAAGTTTGTCTATTTCATCTAAACATATAATTCCTCTTTTTGCTTTTTCAAGATCTCCGTTCGTAATTCTTAGTAAGTCTACTAAAAGAGATTTTAAATCTTCACCGACATAACCGACACCACTATAGTTAGTTGAACTTCTTACTATATATGGAACGTTAAGAAGTTTTCCTATTTCAGTTGTTAAAAGGGTTTTTCCTGTACCCGTACTACCATCAATTAATATATTATTTTTACTTGTTTTTATTAAATCTATGTTATTACTTGTAACTAGTTTTTGATTTAAAACAATATTTGGTACAAGAGTATATATTGCTTCGTTTTGACCTTTAATCTTTTCTTTTAAACTATTAATTATATTTAAAACATCTATATTTTCACTTATTTGTTTTTCTTTAATTTCTTCTTTAACTAATTCTTTATTATTTAATAATTCATATTCCTTAAATTGTGATAATATCCAGTCTTCATAATATTCATATGCCTGGTTTTCTTCATCATTTGATAAAGTTATGGTTTTAGAAAGTGATAATGAATAATTATATTCGTTATCAAGAACCAAATAACATTTAAGAAATACAAGACACGTTTTAGCTAGAACATCTATGTTGGCATCTATTCCTAAATTGTAATCAAATTTCTTATTAATTATTATTTTATTTCCATCTTTGTATATATAACAAGGTATATTATAATTTTCATAGTATACGTACCTTTTAGGCAATTTAGTATATTCAAAATTTTTATATTCACCTGTTTTAATAACCTTATTTTCAGCAAAAAATATGTTTTCTACATTTATTTTAATAAAATTTTGTTCTTTTTTAGTATTTAAGATAATTCCAAACTCTGTATCCATAAAACCACTCCCAATTTATAATGTATTTTACCATATGGTTTTGTAAATTTCAATAAAAGTTTAATTTTAATCTTTAAATAAGTTTAAAATTATGATATACTTGTTTATAGTAAAGAGTAGTGGAGGGATAATATGAAGAAAAAGAAAACTAATCAAAATGTTCATAAAACGTCTATATTATCTAATTTCGCTAAGATTGGGAAAGAATTATTTAAAACATTAAAATATGCTGGATTTGGTTTGTTTAAAATATTTGATTTTTTAATTACTAATATAATGACTATTTTAACGTATGTGGGGTATGCTATATTTTATGTAACTCAGTATGTTGGTAAGTTTACTTATAAATTAGGATATTTAGTTTATAAGTATGTTCTTAAAGAATTTTATATTTTGTTAAAAGCAATATTTAATGGATTATTTAAAGTACTTAGAATAGTATTTTATACTGTACCTTTATTTATTTATGATAAAATTAGTAAGTATTTAGATTTAATTATTAAGAAGTTAAAAAGAGGTAAAGAAAAGAGTAGTAATATTCTTAAAGAGACTCCTAAAAAAATAGAAGATTATTTTGTTAATAAGTTTAATAATATGTCTGTAGTTAAACACTATAGAAATAAGAAAGAAAGAGAATTAGAAGTTTTACTTATTGATAAAACTGGTAAAGATGCTGAGAGAAGTGAAGAGAAACAAACTTATCAATATTTGGCTAGAAATCATGAAGGAAAGTTAATTAAAGGATATTTTGCTGCACAGTCTAAACTAGATGTACACTCATATTTACTTGATGCAGGGTATACTGTATATGAAATAAAAACTAATAAATGGATTAATTTTACGCATGGGGAATCTAAGTTATTAGAAAAGAAAATGAAAAATAAAGATTTAGTTTTTTGGCTTGCACAACTTGCAACCTATTTAAAAGCAGGTATACCTCTTACTGATGCGGTTAAAATTCTTGCTGAACAAGATAAGAGAAAGAAATATAAGAAAACTTATGATTCAATAATATATGAGTTATCTATGGGTGAGAGTTTTAGTGAGGCATTAAGAAAACAAGGTCCAGTTTTTCCACCTTTATTAATTAATTTGATTAAGGCTGCTGAGTTAGTAGGAGACTTAGAGAGTACTTTAGATGATATGAGTGAATATTATAATGAAAGAGAAGCAACTAAGAAACAAATGATAAGTGCACTTACTTATCCAATTGTAATACTTATTTTTGCAACTATTGTACTTGTGTTCTTACTTGTTTATATAGTTCCTAAATTTGCTGATATTTATTTATCTTTAAATGCAAAAATGAATCCTTATACTCAGTTCTTGCTTGACTTATCTGCTTTCTTGAATTCAAAAGGACTTTGGGTTTTACTACTTCTAATTAGTGCTGTATTTGTTTTCAGAATATTATATAAGAAATTAAAGGCATTTAGATTAATTATTCAATATATACTTATGCATTTACCTGTTATTGGTAAGTTAATGATATATAATGAGATACATTTATTTAGTAAAACATTTGCTATGTTAGATAAAAATAATGTACTTTTAACTGATAGTATAGATATACTTAGTAAAATAACTAATAATGAATTTTATAAAATGATAATGTATGATACAATAAGTAACTTGTTAAGAGGTGATAAAATAAGTTTGTCATTTAAAGATAACTGGGCTGTTCCATCTTTGGCTTATTATATGATTACAACTGGTGAATCTACTGGGGAACTAGGAACAATGCTTGAGAAGGTTAGTGATTATTATCAAAGAGAACAAAAAGCACTTGCTACCTCATTAAAAGCACTAGTTGAACCACTTTTAATGGTTGTACTTGCTGTTATGGTTGGTGGAATAATGGTTGCTATATTAGTACCAATGTATGATATGGGTCAAAATATTTTGTAGGGGGATTTATGGAATTATTTATAAAGATTATTATATTTGTATTAGGGGCTTCTTTAGGAAGCTTCTATGCTTGTATAGGTTACAGGATACCTAATAAAATTAGTACTGTTAGTCCTGGAAGTTTTTGTCCAAAATGTAAAAATAGTTTAAAATGGTATATGAATATTCCTCTTTTATCATATTTGTTTTTAGGAGGAAAATGTGCTTATTGTAAAGAAAAGATAAGTATAAGATACTTTTTAATTGAACTATTAACTGCTTTATGTTTTTTAGGTAGTTATATATTATTTGGATTTACTAAAGATTTTATTATATTGATAGTATTAGTAAGTGCACTTATGATTACTCTTGTGACTGATTTAGAATATTTTTATATAAGTGATAGGGTAATAGTAATAAGTTCTTTAATAATTTTATTAGTATACATGTATTTTGATGGAATTAGTTATACATCTAAATCTTTATTATCTGGAATACTTATGTTTTTGATGATGTTATTATTAAAGATAGTAACTAGTAAAATATATAAAAAGGAGACTTTAGGAGATGGAGATATAAAATTATCTTTTCTAATAGGGTTAACTCTTCAAGTATTTAATACATTAATTTGTTTATTTATTTCTTCAGTTCTTGCAATCTTTGTTAACTTATTATTTCTAAAGAAAAGTAAAGAAGAGATTATTCCTTTTGGACCTTTCTTACTAATGGGTACTATTATTACTTATTTACTTGAATTTTATAAATTATTAATTATTTTCTAAAATGTACTTGTATTAGAGTGCATTTTTTGTTATACTTTTATTAGTTTAAGGTAGAAGGAGGACACAAAATATGACTAATAATTATGTAAAAAAATTAAGTTATATATCTTCACCTACAGTACAAAATAAAGTACAAACAAGAACTACTATCTTCTACCTAACTTAAAAGAAGTAAATTTTTTTCATGAATAAATGGATAGAATGATTCTACTTATTTTTTGTTATGTAATAAAAGGAGGAAAAGTTTATGCAGAAAAAACAAACAATATTGGTAGTTGCTAGTTTACTAGTAGTAGTACTAAGTGTAACACTAGCATATTTTACAGCTCAAATAATAGGAAAGGGGAAAAATGTTACCATCAACAGTGCTGACTTGAAAATAATATTTACTGATAGTGATGGAAGTATAAGTGGGTCTAATATAGAACCAGGTAAGTGGAATGTAACTAAAACATTTACTATAGAAAATAAGAGTAATGAAACTTACAAATATAATATAGTTATACAAGACCTAGTTAACACATTTGTAACTAATGGATACTTACAATATAAAATAACTAGTACTAATGGTGGATACAATATGACTGAGTTTAAAGATGTACCAAAGTCAAGTGCACCTAAAGATACAATACTAGCTTATAGTGTTAGCATTCCAGTAGGAGTAACACAAAGTTATACAATTGAATTCATATATAAGAATGATGAGAGTGTTGACCAAAGTGATGATATGGGTAAAACATTAAGTGGAAAGTTATTTATAACTGAAGGAACAATAGATCCTACGATACACGCGGGATATGAAAAAGGTACTTTAGGTTATCAAATAATGGGTGATAATATAACAAGATTAACAAGAACAGACTTTAATACACCATTTACTGAAACAAATACTGGAACTTTATATAAAGCAACCGAGAGTATAGCAGGTAATACTCCTAAAGATGTATACTATTTCGCAGGAGATGCAAAAAACAACTGGGTAAAGTTTGGAAAATATACAACAAATGACATTTCTGGTTTAAATTTATGGAAATCAGGAGATGATATTTATTGGAGAATAATAAGAACTAATCATGATGGAAGTATAAGACTCTTGTATTCAGGAACTAGTCCAGATACAACAAGTGGTAATATAGGAAGAAGTGAATTCAATAGTAATTCATATTTTCCAAATTGGGTAGGATACAAATATGGATCATATACATCACTTGATACAATAAGAAATAATACAACAGATAGTACAATAAAAACATATGTAGATAACTGGTATAATAATAACTTATCAAGTTACTCAAAATATATAAGTGCAGAAGCAGTATATTGTAATGATAGAGAGTTAGCACCAGGTCAAACATACAATCCAAATTCAGCTTTCAACTATGCACCATTTGGAAGACTGTATACAAATAAGACACCAACCTATAATTGTACAAATAACAAAGATGCATTTTCAGGAAGTAATAGTGAAGCAAAACTAACATACCCAATAGGATTAATGACAGCAGATGAAATAGCATATGCTGGAGGAGTATATGGTCAAGATTTAACTGCACCATATGCATGGTATTATCTAAATAGTGCAGGAGAAAGTATAACAGGAGATATTTTCTGGTGGACTTTGTCGCCTCTCTCTTGGGGTAGCTCCGCCTCGCACGTTAGTATTGTTGTTGGCTTGAGGAATCCGGGCGAACTTGCCATGCTCAATGTGAACAGTACGGACAGAGTTCGCCCTGCCATTTCTCTCAAATCTTGTACTTTATATAGTACAGGAGATGGATCTGCAACTAATCCATATACAATAAAAGAAACAGAGACAGGTTGCTAAATAGTATAAAATTAAATACTGAAAAGAAAGAGATAATTAAAATATTATCTTTTT
>SAMEA104315432__coassemble_3005_pt1 | contig 5510 bp, 5 predicted proteins | sample SAMEA104315432__metabat2_low_PE_017 | metagenome-assembled genome bin SAMEA104315432 (sample SAMEA104315432) | gut metagenome | biome: Monkey gut; feature: monkey-associated habitat; material: faeces | place: China | collected 2013
TGTTAATATTATGTAAAGAAAAGGAAGTTGTGTTACTTCCTTTTTATTTATGTTATATAATTATAGTGTGAGGTATATGAATTATTTGGATGATTATATAATATTTTTAAAAACTGAGAAGAAGTTAGGAGTTAATTCTATAACTAGTTATGAGTTTGATTTAGATAGTTTTTTTAAGTTTTTTACCTTAGATGTGGTTAATTGTACTAAAAATGATATATTAGGCTATATTGGGTCTTTAAAAGGCTCTAGTGTTAGTACTATTAATAGACATATTAGTTCTTTAAAAGGGTACTTTAACTACTTATTGGAGAACAACTATATTAGAGTTAATCCTATGGAAGACATTAGTACTTTAAAAAAGAGTAAATTGTTACCCAAGTATTTGAGTATAAGTGAAGTAGATAATTTACTTAATATAAAGTTGGTTACTCCATTTGATTATAGAAATAAGGCAATGCTTGAACTTATGTATGGAACGGGACTTAGAGTTAGTGAGCTAGTTAAGTTAAAGTATTCTAACATAGACTTTGAAAATAGTTTAGTCAGAGTAACTGGTAAGGGTAAAAAAGATAGAATTATTCCTATGGGAGAAGTGTGTGCTTATTATTTAAAAATATATTTAAGTGAGTATAGGAATAAACTATTAAAGAGAAATACATATGATGAAGTATTTCTAAATAATCATGGTAAGCCTATTACTAGGCAAGGATTTAATTTTATTCTAGAAAATATTAAAGAGAGTGCAGGTATTACGAAAACACTTACTCCTCATGTGTTAAGACACTCGTTTGCAACACATTTACTTGAAGGAGGAGCAGATATTAGAAGTATTCAAGAAATGTTAGGACATGAAAATATTAGTACAACTAATATATATACTGAAGTTGTTAATGATGTATTAAAAGAGAATTATTTAGGGTTTCACCCTAGAGCTAGAAAGGATAGTTGATTATGTTTAAAAGAGTTTTTTTGATAGTAATGGATAGTTTAGGAGTGGGAGCATCACCTGATGCGTCGAAGTTTGGAGATGAAGGCGCTAGTACTCTAGGACATATTTTAGTAAATGATAATTATCATTTGCCTGTGTTTGAAAAGTTAGGATTAGTTGATTTAGTGAAACATGAAAACAAGTATAAAATAGGATATCATGGTAAATTAGAACCAATTAATAAAGCTAAAGATACTTTAAATGGTCATTATGAAATGATGGGAGTAGTTTATGATAAACCTTTTATGACTTATCCTAATGGTTTTCCTTTAGTTTTAATTAGTGAAATTCAGAGGGTTACAGGAAGAGAAGTAATAGGTAATTGTGTTCATAGTGGAACAGAGATTATTAAAGAACTTGGTGAAATGCATATGAAAACTGGTGCGTTAATTATATACACCAGTGCTGACTCAGTACTTCAAGTTGCTGCTCATGAAGATGTTATTCCTGTTGATGAATTATATAGTATTTGTGAAAAGATTAGTAAACTTGTTTTTAATGAAGAATATAAGGTTGGAAGAGTTATTGCTAGACCTTTTATAGGAAAACCTGGTAACTTTACAAGAACACCTAATAGAAAAGATTTTACTCAAGAACCACCTAAAAATGTTATGACAATGCTTTGTGATAAAGGGTATGATGTGATAGCATTAGGTAAAATAAAAGATATATTTGCTGATACGGGCATGAGTGTTGGACTTAAAACTAAAAATAATATAGATGGTATTATTAAGCTAAATGATTTTGCAAGAAGTGACTTTAATGGTTTATTATTTCTTAATTTAAATGATTTTGATAGTAGTTATGGACATAGAAGAAATAGGGAAGGGTACTTAAAATGTTTAGAAGAATTAGATTATTACTTACCTACTTTCTTAAATAGATTAAGAGATGATGACTTAGTTATATTTACTGCTGACCATGGAAATGATCCAACATATAAAGGGACTGATCATACTAGAGAATATATTCCAATAATATTTTTTAGTAAAAGTTTTAAGTACAGAGGAGAACTAGCTACGAGAAAGAGTTTTGCTTGTATAGGTGCTACTATCTTGGAGAATTTTGGAATAGAAAATACTTTAGGACTAGGGGAGAGTTATTTAGATAAATTAAAATAAGGAAGACAATTATTAACCGTCTTCCTTTTTTAGCTATTTACATCTAGATTGATTTCTAGATTGACTTCTAGCACTAGTTTTTTTAGTATTACGTGCATTATTTTTAGCACTGTTTCTACTAGTATTTCTAGCGTTATTTCTCATGTTAGCCACTTATATCACCACCTGTTATTATTATTGGTTGAATATTTAATTTAATGCAAATAAATAGTAAAGTTTAGTGGTAATTATTAGCATAATCTTGAATTATTTATGAAATGTGGTTATACTTTATTTATAGGGGAGATGATTAATAATTGAATATTGAATACAAGAAAAGATTAATAAGTATAGTTTTATCTATAAATATACTAGCAACTGGTTCTTTAATGAGTGGGTGTGAGTTTAATAATAATAATAAAACTAGTGAGGATGTTACTGTTAGTAGTAGTTCAGCAATATTAGACTATAATGACTTAAATAATATTTTAAGTAAAGTAGATGGATTTGTTCATATACTTAATTATAAAGAAGAAAATAATTATTATGTTGGAACATTTAAAAATGATAATGATGTTATATATAAATTAATAGACAAATATGGTAATATTTTAGAAGATGACTATATTGATGTAAATATAGTTAATGATAATAAAGTTATTTGTAATAGTTATACAAATCAGGTATTTTATTTGTTTGATTTAATAAGTGGAGAAAAAATTATGATAAACTCTACTTCAATTGATACATTTAATAATTATATTTTAGTAAATAATACTAAAGAACTAGATATTGTTGATAGTAATGGAACTTCAAAGAAGAGTTTAGTAACTGAGACTAATGTAATGGATTTAAATGGAAATTATTTATTTGATAAAGAGTTTAACTCATATGTAAAAAATAGCGAGTTAGGACTTTTGTTCTTAGATAAGGATAATATATGTACTGTTTTTGATACGATTAATAATAGTACTAAAGATATTGATGGTACAGTTAAAGAGTCACTTCTTAATTATGTTATTATTAGAAGTGATAAAGAGGATACTCTATATAAGGTAAATAATGGTGAGTTTGTTAATACTCAAATAAGTGCTAAAAATTTAAAGTTTAGTATAAAAAGTGATGAAAATATTTATTTGTGTTATTATTATACTGTTAATAAAGGTAATTTATATCAAACTTTCTATGATATTATTGATGTTAATGCTAATAAAATAATTAGTAATATTAATTATGATAAAAATGTTATTTTGTTTAATAGTGATAATTATATTTATATAGAAGGTAATATTATTGGAAGTAATTTATTAGATGGTAGTATGATAGCACATTCTTATTTTGATGAATATATGGTATACAATGATATTGTTTTATTTAGATATCAAAATGTTTATTCTTATATAGATAAAGATGGTTATATTAAAACTAGTGAATGTAAAGACTTTAATGAGTTAAAAGACTTTGTTAGTAGTAGTAATGTACTTTCTTTAAATAATAATTGATTTTATATGTGTTTTAGTATATAATATTGTACCAGATGGTGATGAAAAGTGAAAAAAGAGAAAGTTATTGCACTAATGCTCGCTGGTACAATTTTTAGTAGTGGTTTCACATTTAAACTAGTTAACGATAATAAAAAAGATAATAATGATGCTCTTATAGAGAGTACTACTGAGTTTAAATATTATAATATTGATAAGAAAGATAATGGTAAATATAGTATTACAAATTCTACTGGAAAAATTATATTTGATGATGTGATTAATAGTAGTGTTTTATGTGAAAATAAACTTTTGCTTCAAATAACTGAAGAAAATATTAAAGAAAATTTATATTATATATATGACTTTGAAAATGAAACAATTATTGAATTTAATGCACTTGAAGTTTACCCTTATGGGAATAGAGGGTATTTTGTGAAAAAATGTTGGACTTCTGTTCCTTATTATGAACAAGATAAAACAATAACAAATAATTTTCAGGGTTATTATATGTGTGATAGTTTTAATAATGATGTTAATCTTGAAGGGTATATAAACGCTTATATTCCATTAGAAGAAGGATATCCAATTGTTTTATCAAATGGAGGCGATAATAAACTCTTTTATTCAAAAAGTACTAATAATTTAACTACAATTGCTTTTACGGCTAATATAAAAAGTGTGTATCATGATTATATTGTTGTTAGTGAAAATGAGAATGATAGAGTACTTTACTTTGATAGTAATGATGTTTCTTTAATGGATATAGAAATGAGTGGGAAAAATATTTTTATTAAAGGGAAGAGTAATAGTAATATAGAGAATTTACTTATATGCGGTATAGGAGAAGATGAAAAGGTTTATTCTACTTTAATTCATGATTATATTGACTCTTTAGACCATGTAAAAGCAATTAGTATAGATGATATATATGTTTTATATAAGAAAGATAATTATTCTTCTTTAATAGATATTTATGGTAATAAATATTTTAGTAAGTATTGCGATAATATATATTTTACAGTTATGTTTAATAATTTAAATACACCTTGTTCTTTTGTACAAATAGGTAGTAGAGTAGTGGTGTATGACATTAATGGAAATGTTATTTATGATAAAGAAAGTTCTATAGATGAAGCATGGGAAAGTATAAGCAATATGAATATACTACTTAAGGATTCTATAGTTAGTGAATATAAAAAAAGAGTATTAAGTTTATAATTATAATATTCTTTTTATTTTGTAATTCTTTTCTAATTTATTTAATAATATTATATGGGAGAAATTTTATGAGTAATGTTACTTTATCACTTTTAATATCATTTTTAGCAGGTATTAGTACATTTATTGGTGGTTTGGTAGTATTTATTAAGTTTAAAGATAAAAATAGGTTTTTGGCTTTTAGTTTAAGTTTTAGTTTAAGTGTTATGTTATCCATTAGTGTATTTGAACTTATTCCAGAAAGTATTATGACACTTTTAAATAAGATGAGTTTTTTACTTGCGTTTTTATCTGGATTATTTATGTTCGTTTTAGGTAAAATATTGGTTAGTAAAATTAACTATAAAACCCACCTACTTTCAGGAAATAGCCTTTATAGAGTAGGGGTACTTAGTATGATAGCACTGATGATACATAATTTTCCAGAAGGAATTGCTACATTTATGGCTAGTTATAATGATATTAGTACAGGAATTAGTTTAGGTATTGCAATAATGCTTCATAATATACCAGAAGGAATAAGTATTGCTGTACCAGTCTATTATGCAACAGGTAGTAAAAAGAGGGGACTTTTTTTAACTTTGGTTAGTGGGCTTGCTGAACCTTTGGGAGCATTTGTGTCTTATATTTTACTTAAAAATTATATTAATGATGTTACGATTAGTTTGGTATTAATTTTAGTTGCAGGTATAATGATGAGTTTGGCTATAGATGAAA
>SAMEA104315432__coassemble_4696_pt1 | contig 3966 bp, 3 predicted proteins | sample SAMEA104315432__metabat2_low_PE_017 | metagenome-assembled genome bin SAMEA104315432 (sample SAMEA104315432) | gut metagenome | biome: Monkey gut; feature: monkey-associated habitat; material: faeces | place: China | collected 2013
TACTCATGTTTATTATAGAACTACCTTCTTCTTTTTTCATGTAATTTAAACATATTTTGGTTGTGTTCCATACTCCATTTATATTTATTCCAAAGTGTAAATTTCTAATGTCATCAGTCATTTCTTCAAAACTAAATAATTTACAAATTCCTGCATTATTAACAATAATACTTAGTTTTCCAAACTTTTCTACTCCTTTTTTAACTGCATTTTCTACACTAGTTTTATCTCTTATATCTACTACGAATGGTAAAACATTATCACTTTCCATACTAAGAACAGACTCGTCATAATCAAGTACAATTACTTTAGCACCATACTTAACAAATGTATCAGTAATACCTCTTCCAATTCCTTTATAACCACCTGTTACAACTGCAACTTTTCCTTCTAACTTCATAAAACCATCTCCTATAGTAATAATTTTACTAGAAAACACTAAGTTTTTCTATAGTTATATTATTTACTTTACATTTATTTATATACAAGAAAAAAAGCAAGCAATATTATGCTCGCTTAACAACCGCTTTCAGTTTCAAGTATTTCGTAAGGTTCATTATAGGTTCCACTTCCTGTACTATATTTAATACAAGATTTGAGAGAAATGGCGGGACGCACAGCAAGCGAGACGTCCACGTAGTTGTACATCAAGTAGCCAGGGGAGTAAGAACCATTGACGACCCCAACGAATGAGTTGCCGCCATCCCAGTAGCCAGGAGAAAGGGACAACCAAGAAGTTGAGCTTGTTATACTATTATTTGCACTATTTAAATAATACCATGCATATGGACTAGTTAAACTTGTTCCTCCTTTCCCACCTGCACGCATTATTTCATCTAAAGTCATTAATGCTATTGGGTAATCTAATTTTGCACTTGTATTATCTACACTGAATGCATCACTTGCTTCTGTACAGTCATATGTTGGTTGTTTATTTGTAGACACTCTTGCATATGGTGCATAGTAGAATGTTGAACTTGTACTATATGTATCGCCTGAACGTAAGTTTCTATCATTACAATATACTGCTGTTGTACTTAGATATTTTGTATATGATGTCATATTGCTTGCATACCAATTATCTATTGTTGTTTTTATTGTGCTATTATTTGTATTTGTTCTAGCATTTAATAAAGAACTATCATCATTTCCATACATATAGCCTACATATTTTGGACTATTATACGTTGTATTGAATGCACTTTTTGTTATATATCCACTTGTTGTATCTGGACTAGTTCCTGCATATAATAATTTTATACTTCCATCTGCATTTGTTCTTATTATTCTCCAGTAGAAGCCTCCAAATTTTACCCAGTTATTTGTTGTATTTCCTGCGTAATAATATACTGTTGTATCTGTAGTATTATGGACATTCTTTTCTGTTGCTGTAAATAGTGTTCCTGTTGTATTATTGGTAAATACTGAATCATATGTATCTCTTGTATCTCTTGTTGGATTATCTCCCATTATTTGATAACCTAAAGTGCCTTTTTCATATCCTGCATATACATCTATTGTCCCTTCAGTAATAAATAACTTTCCACTAAACTTTTTACCCATATCACTATTTTGTTCATCACTATCAAGATATCTTAGTTCTAACTTATAAACTTGTTTAACACCACTAGAAATACTTACACTATAAGCAAGTATCTCTTCTTTCTTAGTTTCACTTTTTGGTATACTTTCAAAATCACTCATTGAGTAACCACCATTACTACTTGTACTAGTTATCTTATATTGTAAATTATCAGTAACAAAAGTATTTACTAAGTCTTTAATTATTATATTATATTTATAATCACTTTCACTTTTATTTTCAACTGTAAAAGTTTTCTCATAAGTCCATCCAGGAGTTATACCACTTGCATTTAGTTCTGCTGTGTTATCAGTAAACTCTACATATAAGCCTTTCATAGACAAACTTACATCTTTTGGAGTACCAACTATCTTTGCAGCAAAATATGCTAAAGATACTGATATAGTTACTATTATTAATGTTATTCCTACTATTATAAAATTTTCTTTTTTCATATTGTTCCTCCTTAGCATCCACTTTCGGTTTCCAAAATTATGTATGGGTTACTTACTGTTCCATCTCCACTTGTCCATTGGACACAGGATTTTAGAGATATGACTGGACGGACACTATACGAATAATTCGGAGTGGGTGCACTCATGTATCTATAACCTGTAGCCCAACCCCAAATGCCCACATTAGAACCACCAACCCAGGCGAAAGGTGACAAGGACCACCAATAACCTGATACCTGAGTTCCTGCACTATTACTAATAAACCACGCATATGGTGTGCTCATTGCTTGATATGTTACTCCTCCAGCAAAGGCCATTTCATCTACTGTCATTAGCGCTATTGGATAATCTAATTTTGCACTTGTATTGTCTACACTGAACGCATCTCTAATATCACTGCAATTATATGATGGATTTGCTACTGCACCATCAGTATCAGAGTCTATTCTATAGTATGATGCAAAGTTGAATCTCAAAGATGGATTTGATGCATAATCGTAAACCTGTCCTGTTCCTTCGCTTCTATCATTACAATACACTGCACTTGTACTTAAGTATTTCGTATAATTTGTTAAATTGTTTTTATACCAGGTATCTACAAATGTTTTTATTGTACTATCTGTTGTATTGTTTCTTATTGTATCAAGTGATGTGTCTTCACCATACATATATCCTGAATATTTTGGACTATTATTTTTTGGATTAAAATTACTCTTTCCAATGTTACCATCACTTGTATCAGTACTCGTTCCTACATAAAGTAGTCTTATACTTCCATCATGATTTGTTCTTATGATCCTCCAATAGAAACCTCCAAATTTTACCCAGTTGTTTGTTGTATTACCAGCATAATAATATACTTCTTTGGGTGAGCCTGTTATACCTGTTATACTTTCTGTTGAAGTAAATAATGTTCCTGTTGTAGTTGTAGTTAAAGGTGTTGCAAAGTCATTTGTTCCATTATTATCGTTACTCCTTGTACTTCTTGTTAGATTATCTTTTAGTATTTGACTTAAAAGTGTTACAGGTTCTTCTGTTCCTTCATCAATAAATACTTTACCACTTAGTATAGCCTCCATATCAGCACTTTGATCAGTATCAGTACTATTTGTATACTTAAACTCTATTGTGTAAGTTTGTTTTACACCTGCATCTATACTAACATTATAGGCTAAGACTGTATCAAATTCAGTTTCACTTTTTGGTACATCATCAAAGTCATTCATTGAATACCCATTATTATCACTAGTTATTTTATATAATAAAAATCCATCTGTTTTAAAGGTATTTACTAAATCTTTTACTACTATATTATATTTATAAGTATTATCACTTTTATTCTCTATAATAAAAGTCTTAGTATAATCAAATTCTTCTAAGTTACTTCCAGTAATACTGTCTCCTCCAGTAAAAACTATTTTTAAATCTTTAGAATTAACAGTTATATTTTTAGCATCACCTATTATTTGAATTTTAAAAAATGCATAAGTCACACTTAGTGTTATAACTATTAAACTTACAATTATTAATATTATTTGTTTCTTTTGCATAAACTCACTCCTTTTCATACACAACAAAAAATGGGTAGACTTAACCTATCCATTTTATTTCATGCAAAAAACTATTTATTTTTAAGTTAGTTAGAAGATAATACCCCCCCCCATTTAGTACTTTATTTTGTACTAGAGGTGAAGATATATAACTTGTTTTATTATTGTTTTTATTAGTCATATAACATATCCTCCTTCTACCTTAACTAGATTAATTTTACCAAATATTAATTATTTTTACAAGTATTTTGGTTATATTTCTTTCTAAAAAGAAAAAAAGACATCTATCTGTTAAAGTACAGATAAATGTCAACTTATAAGCATAGGTAGACATTCAATCAATGAATGTTCCTTTTTATTTTATGAAGAATCTCTTCAT
>SAMEA104315432__coassemble_6341_pt1 | contig 3219 bp, 4 predicted proteins | sample SAMEA104315432__metabat2_low_PE_017 | metagenome-assembled genome bin SAMEA104315432 (sample SAMEA104315432) | gut metagenome | biome: Monkey gut; feature: monkey-associated habitat; material: faeces | place: China | collected 2013
TAACATTGTATACATGGAAGTACTTTTAGAAAAACTTATACATAATTTAGAAGTAAATATAAGTAACATCAATAATACTGATATAAATTTGTTAAATGAATTAATACTTAAACTAACATGTCTAATAGAATTTAAACACACTACTTTAGATAATGCCAAGTTAGAAAAAGTTGTTAATTTAAAATGGAATATAATTAAAGAAAATTATAAAAATAATATATATAATTACACTTTTGTTACTGATAACAAATTAGAAAAAGATATACTTAAACATCTTCTAGAACAAGAAATCAATAATGCTTTTAATCCAAAAACATATTTAGTAGAGGATGAAAAATACAAAAAAACTTTTCTTACATTATTAAGTAAAGTATTAAAATATAATGGTTTTTATGACATAGATAAATTACTATATGATGAATTAAAACTAAGTATATTATTTAATAGAAATAATATTCACAAGATAGAAAGTACTCTAAAAAAATTTAAAGAAGACTTAAGAACTTTTAAATTATTTGATGGAAAAACAACTTCAGTTCCCACTCCTTGGATAGAGAACTAGAGTCTCTTGATATAAGTATATATAGTTTATTTACATTAATTAAATATTCTAAAATAGATAAAACTAGTTACTATAACTTAAAAAATAGATTAGACTATTCTATTGTTAAAATCATTTTTTCTTCAAATAAAACACCTTCAAATTATGAAGAATATAATTCAGTTTACAATAAATCTATAGAAGACTTTCCATATAAAGACTTATATAACTTATTCTTGTACATTGATGAAAAAAATAATAATCAAACATTTACACCAATAAATGAAATAAAAATATTTGATACATCTTGGAAGTTAAAAACTCAGTTAGAATTAATAATTATAAATAATATATGTAAAGATTTAAGAAAGAAAAAGGCTTTTATAGCTAACAAAAGTCTTGAAAAAATAAATATAGAATATAATCTTTTCACAAATGAATTATCAAACGATACTGGTGAATTATCTTTTTATTTAAATAGTAGTGATAAACTTAAAACAGTATATATAGAGTTAGGTAATAAAATGTATAATAAAAAACTTGATCGCATTATAATTAGCCCAAATATACAAAATCTGAGTATTTTAAGTCCATGCTCTAGTATTGAATTTACTGATTACAAAAATAGTTGCATTTTAAATGATGATAAGACCTTAGAAAATTTTATATCAACTTATCTAATACAAAATTATTCTTTCTTAATCAAAAAAAACTTAGTAGAAACATACATAGTATTATCATCAAATGATAACAAACAATATAGTGTTCAAATTAATTTAAACAAACTAATAAAAAAATATAAACGCATTTCTTCTGAAAAGTACACAAGCAAAATAACTTGTTCAAAATACATAACTTTAGAACTAAAAAAACTTATGAAGAAAAGTATGTATAAAGAAGGTCTAACTTTGTCTAAACCATCCCACCTTTCCTAGTATTAATTCCAAACATTCCTCCAATCGTACTTGAAAGTATTAATATACCATAATATAGAATTGATTTTAAACTAGGAACACTTCTTAATATAATACCCAAAAATAAAAGTACTAATATATTTATAACTCCAATAGTAATTCCACTCAAGTAACCTCTTTTACTACTATTTTTTCCAGCCCTAAGACCACTTATAAAAAATAATAAACAAATAACTATAAAACTAATAATAGATACTACTTTATATGGTAGTATATTTAAACTAGCAAGAATAGAAACTAAAACTAAATAAACTAATAAACTAATCAAAAAATAACCAATATTTAAAAAATAATTATTATATTTTTTCATAAATCCTCCTATAAAAGTATATTAATTGATTAAAAAAATATTCTTTAGAACATAATAAATATAGGTGATATTATGGACATACTAGTAGTTTTATTTAGAACACTATTTTTCTACGTGTTTATATTGATAATTTATAGATTAATGGGTAAAAGAGAAGTAGGACAACTTTCTATTCAAGACTTAGTAGTAAGTATTTTAATTGCAGAAATGGTAGCAATAAGTATTGAAAACAAACATGACTCCATGTGGCTTACAATACTTCCAATAATTGTACTTGTTATATTAGAAATAGTGGCTAACTTTATTAGTTTGAAATTTAACTTTATAAGAAACATAATTGAAGGTAAACCTGCTTTAATAATAAATAAAGGTATAATTAATTTTAAAGAAATGATTAAACAAAGATATACTTTAGATGACTTACTTATGGAACTAAGAAGTAAAGATATAAAAAACTTAGCTGATGTAGAATATGCTGTACTTGAAAATAATGGAAAATTAAGTGTATTTAAATATAACTTTTTAAAGATTAAAAGTGAGAATCCTTTTCCATTAATATTAGATGGTAAAATACAAACTAGTGCTTTAAAATATATTAACAAAGATAAGACTTGGCTTTTAAATTTAATAGGTAATAAAGATGTAAGTGAAATATTTTATTGTTTTTATAAAAACAACAAAGCATACATAATAGATAAAAAAGATGTTAAATAGTACTTGAAAAGAGTACTATTTTTTGATAAAATTAAACTAGTTAAGGTAGAAGGAGGACACAAAATATGACTAATAATTATGTAAATAAAATAAGTTGTATTTCTTCACCATTAGTACAAAATAAAGTACTAAACGGGGGGGGGATTATTATATCTTCTAACTAGCTTAAAAGTAAATAGTTTTTTGCATGAAATAAAATGGATAGAATGAGTCTACCCATTTTTTGTTATGTAATAAAAGGAGGGAGAAGTTTATGCAAAAGAAACAAACTATTTTAGTAGTTGCTAGTTTACTTGTAGTAGTACTTAGTGTAACACTAGCATACTTTACAGCACAAATAATAGGAAAGGGGAAAAATGTTACCATCAACAGTGCTGACTTAAAAATAATATTTACTGATAGTGATGGAAGTATAAGTGGGTCTAATATAGAACCAGGTAAGTGGAATGTAACTAAAACATTTACTATAGAAAATAAGAGTAATGAAACTTACAAATATAATATAGTTATACAAGACCTAGTTAACACATTTGTAACTAATGGATACTTACAATATAAAATAACTAGTACTAATGGTGGATACAATATGACTGAGTTTAAAGATGTACCAAAGTCAAGTGCACCTAAAGATACAATACTAGCTTATAGTGTTAGTATTCCAGTAGGAGTAACACAAAGTT
>SAMEA104315432__coassemble_8179_pt1 | contig 2700 bp, 5 predicted proteins | sample SAMEA104315432__metabat2_low_PE_017 | metagenome-assembled genome bin SAMEA104315432 (sample SAMEA104315432) | gut metagenome | biome: Monkey gut; feature: monkey-associated habitat; material: faeces | place: China | collected 2013
AAATTCTACTCTATTAGCTATTACATAAGTTTCATAAATCTTAGTTCCATCTTCTTTTTCATAATTTCTTGTTTTTATTCTACCATTTACTCCTACTAAACTTCCTTTCTTACAATATTTAGCTAAATTCTCTGCTTGTTTTTCATAAACACATATCTTTGGAAAATCTGCAATTCTTTCTTCTCCATTTTCATTTTTTCCGTTGTTAATTGCTATAAACATTGATGTAGCAACCATTCCACTTTCTGTAGTTTTTAATTCAATATCCTTTGTTATTCTTCCAATAATTTGTACACAATTCATTATAAATTCCTCCTTTTAATTTCGTGTTTTTCATTCATGTGTAATCTTGCATGTTCCTTTTTTGTCATCAATTGTAAATTTTCAATTCTATTATCATCTCTAATTTTATTTTTGTGATGAACAACTTCATCATCCTTTAACCATCTACCCACGTAACATTCCATTATAAGGTCATGTTCCATAATATAACCATCACTACTACTTTTGGGATGTTCTGGGAAATATATTGCTATGTAACCATCACTTCTCTTTTTTTTATGTCCAATTCCTTTTAAGAAATGAGAATTCGCTATTTTATTTTTCGCTTCTTTTGTATGATGTTTTCCTTTAAAGAAACTTTTACCTTTTTTTGACTCACTTATCTTTTTTCTTGCAAATTCATTTTGACTGCCCCATTTTCTCGGAATTAAATTATATACGTGAAAATATCTATGTATCTTGCCAACAGACATTTTAAGTTCACTTGCAATTTCTTTCATTGAATATCCAAGAGAATAATATTTTTTTAATTCTTCTTCAGTCGGAACTCTCACACTATTCATAATCTTTCTCCTATTCTTCTACTACTAGTAAGTTATCGTCATTAATTACTAGTTTTAAATTTCCTTTCAATTTTAATTTTTTATATATTCTTGAAGTTTCTACAAGTTGGTCAATAGCACGTTTTCTAAAATCTTTAGCACATCTTATAAGTATCTCTTCATTTGTTGTTGCTATGTAACCTTTGCTTGAATGAGCTATAAACTTACTTGCTTTATCTTCATAATAAAGTGCGTTATTTGCTTTGACAGCGTGTCTAAATGTTCTTTCGTTCATTTCAATGCCGTTATCTTTAAGTTCCTTTAACAGAACATCTTTTGTTTTCCAGTCCCCCATGTCACACAACTCATATAACATTTTTTACCTACCTTCCAAATATTTTAATAATTCAATTTCTTGTGGTGTCATAGTACTTATTCCACATTCATGACACTCGCTTATTAAACCATCCAATAACCCTCTGAATTCGTTTTTATTCATATCACTAGACCTTTTATAAACTAAATAACTTTTGAACGTATTACCATTGCTTTTATAAGTACTTTGCAAGTCGTAATACGGAAAGTAATCATTGATGTTTACTTGAGATAGCATACTCAGATAATCACGTGGTGCGTATCTTTTAATTAGTTCTGTGTGTAATTCATCTTTACTAGTGTTTAACTTGCTTGCTAATTCAGTTACTAGAACCCAATAGTATGAATTCATGCTTTTAGTTCTTTTTTCGCTAAAGGGCTCTATCTTAACATCGTACACTTTGTCTTGATCTAGATTAGATACTTCAATTAGCAACTTGTTCTTCTTGAATAGTCCTTTCATTCTCTCCCTCCATGTATTTTTTAACGAGTTCTAAAGCCATTTGTTCATTTATTGGTAAATCAACATACTTTCGCACATTTTCTCTTAAATGAAGTCCCTTTAATGCCTTAATTTCAATTCCATAGCATTGCTGGTAACCAATTCTATACAAGTTAAGTTGATACGCTAAATACTCTTTATCAAGTACCGATGTTCTTTTTATATCTCCTAAGGCTGCATCTCCATTTTCAAGTTTCAGTACTAGGTCTAATCTGCCGGCTGCTATTGGTTCGTTATCTTGAAATAATATAATCGGCACTTCGTTGTCTAAACATTCAAAGTTGTAATGTTTCTTTAAGAATTTGTAATTCTTTAATTCCGGAATATTAATATCAATTCCTAACTTCTCATAATTCTCAATGCTCTCATGAACTTCAGTTCCTTTTTTAGCCGCATTATCTAGTACTTCTTTTGATATACCAGCATATTTATTTCCAAACTTAACTTTCAGTATCTGTGTGATACTGGGAACACACACGCCGTCAACTAAGTACTGGTGTATTTCGTCTATGTATTCAAGTGTGTGCCCTTTTATCTCCCACGTATCCATTATTTTACCTTTATTCTGATAGAACTCTTAACCGGAGAGAATTTAACATATTCATCATACAAATCCGGATTATCTTCTCTAAATCTTTTGCTATCGAATGTTTCTCTTTCAGCTGGTGCGATATAAGTTATGCTTAAGTCATCAGTTTCTAAATTGAGAATATTTTTGTTTTCCATTTCTTCAAGTATTAATTGGCTTAATTCTTCTTCTTTTTGTTTAGCAGTTTTTAATATTTGTTTTAAATCTTTGATTTTTTTTGATACTTCAACATCTAATAATTTAGTGTCATTTTCAACTTTAATTAATTCCATTTTCTTTTTTCTTTCTCTTTTCATTTACTTTTTTAATTATTTCACTTGCTTTAATCATTGACATATCTTGCAATTTTTCAAGGCCGTTAGCCACTAACAATTTTTCTAAGTTATCACCTGCGTAAATTTGAGCAATGG